>Ga0126342_10010188_pt1 | contig 16814 bp, 17 predicted proteins | sample Cyp1metagenome_FD_92528 | JGI IMG/M metagenome (GOLD analysis project Ga0126342, IMG submission 92528) | Coral microbial communities from Lord Howe Island, Old Settlement Bay, Australia - Cyphastrea 1 metagenome | ecosystem: Host-associated > Invertebrates > Cnidaria > Coral ... | reverse complement strand
CGCAATTTTGGCGCTCTTAATTTTCCTTTTAAAAGTCCTTTTAAAAAGTGCTTCAAAATCGTCTTTTTTAGATGAGAAAGGTCTTATATATATCTTTAAGGCAACTTCCGCCCCGCCTCGTGCAGGTACTACTGGTAAATCATTGAATATCATATTGTAAACGAAAATGTGTTATAGTTATATAAAATATAATATATATAATATATAATATATATATATATATTATATTATTATTGTAAAAAATCTCTATCTAATAATGATGTTATATATAAATATAAAATTGTCCCCACATTTTTTCCCATGATTTTCCTGTTTGATTGTTGGTTCATTGGTGGACCCCCTTTTTTGATGCTTGTCATCCCACTTCATAGCGTCAAGCGCCTGCTCCTTCTGCATTTGTGCCAAGGACTCCATCATGGTGGCCTAAGCCGGGAAAAAACCCCAGGCTTGGGGCGGGGGTTTTAGCAACATTGGGGATTCATGGGGATATAACCAACAACTATGGGGATTTAATCAACAACTATGGAAAATACAAACTGAATCAAAATGAGGGATTTAACCAACAACTATGGGGATATAGTCGGGTTGATAGTGGGATATAACCAACTCTATATATATATATGTCTGAAAATGCTGGATTTGCCACCCGAGATCATGGAATAGGGTTTTTACCCTATCTCTGGGCAAAGATGAATAGAGCCAAGGAGAACTTGGGCGTCATGCAATTCTTTTGGCTCCGAACCGCTATGCCGCTATGAATGATGTACCCTCTGGTAAACGTTTACATAACTATGGAAAATCATCATTTTTAATTGGCAAATCAACGAACTAAATGCCAATTTTCCATAGCAAACTGTTAGTTTCCCAGATGGTACATGCCGTGGATCAGTGAACTGATCGCCAGCCATGTGGCAGCCATGTCTTTTGAGTTGGACAAAGTTGGTGAATCATATTGTCATTTCATGTGACTTCAGGAAAGGTCTTCAAGATTCCAACCAAGACACTTCCCATGTACCTTAACCCTCAGTTTGTCCATTCTAAAAATGGCTAAGAACGTCGTTAACAAAAATTGGCATTTCCCATGTTCTGAGAATTTCACCAGGGCCTGGCGGTATGGCCTTTTAAACAAATCTCTAACATCGGGCGTTCAACAAAGGCGTTGAAACGACCAAGGTGCAGCTTGTTTTGAGAAGGCATGGATGTCGAAGATCTCTCCTGATCTGGGATGATCTCAGGATGTAGAAATTTTGTCTCAATTCTTCGACTGTTTTTCTTGATGTTTCTTGTGCATTGTAACAATTGTGACCTCATATTTGCATAGATTTCCTATCAAACATCCCTTTCTAGTTAGACATAGTTATACAATTTTAAACTGGATGTCGCACATCTGCGGGGAGTTGCACTTCTTCAGCCCTTTAAGGCGATGCTTGGCTCATTTGGAATCTTCCAAATCCATGGGTCTACCCTGCGATTTAAAGCGATTTGGATGGGAAAATGATGATCATTGATGGATTTGATGGTATACATAACCCGCATTCATAGCCATTTTTCTGTGGAAAGATGAATGATCAACACATATCAACGCGTTTGGAGGTATCTCGTTTTCCGACAGAACCATGTGGCAACCCCTCTGTTGTCCACCTCCTTCGCGGCAGATGCTTCAGCATAGTCAAATTTCCCAGGGCAGTTTGGTTTCCAAAAACTATGGAAAAACACACCATTCTGGGAGGACATTCTGGGAGGACATGTATGCCCCATGTGATGTGATTTTCTTCCTGGCATGTTTTGACGATACAGTGCCAGCATCATTTCACCAGTCCCCAGCAAGTGCCAGTCCAAGTGACTCTTCTCTCGTTCTGGCCGACAGTGGGGCCAATCTAGTCCATCTCTACATATTGCTAAATCATGGGGGAAACCCAAGGCGTGGATTGTCACCTCCAAAGATAAAATCGCTTTGGAAAATTGACCTGTGGATTAAATCTGCTTCCTTGGTGCTAAAATCGACATTGATTGTGGTTTCAAAATTCAATGTTCATGGGGATTTCATGGGATTTTCATGGGATTTCCGGGAATTTCATGGGTAAAACATGCAGGTTTCATGGGAAAAACATGGATAAAACATGGGGATTTCGCGCCTGCAGCCCTGGCCGCCTCCTCCGCCTCCTTCCGCGCTTTGGCCTCGGCTGCTGCCGCGGCGGCGGCTTCAGCGGCGCGGAAGAGCTCGGCAGCCTCGTTGGAGCTGGGACAGTTAGTATCCAAGATGGAGGAACGTATTAATACATAGTATAATAACAGTATATGTAACAGCATATATAAATACAGTATATATAGTAATAGTAGATGTAACAGTATGTATAGTACAAGTATACTAACTGTTACATATAGTACATTCATGTTATTATCCATGTATCCAATACCAACATATACTAACAAGCTTACTCCATACTAAATATACTAACAGTTGGTACTTCACCAAAACTGTATGCTTGCATGTTACATGGAGCATATGGGATACTAATTAGCTTGTCTGATCACATCTGTACTTGTTAATTTGAAATCTAAAAGGCAATCAACACGTATGCTCACTTGGGATACTACATAGTACCAAAAAGAATGGGCCATGATTACATAGTACCAAAAGATGGGCTATACTGCTATACTTGGTTATACTACATAGTACTGCTTGTTAACTATTCCATACAGATTGTCTAAGAACAGATGCTTTTTCTCTGAAATATATCCTTATGGTTATTATCTTATTATTTTTTTTGTTCAGTTGGACATAATGCCTTTAAAGTGAGATTTCGAGATAGTGAATCTATACCCTCTGGAAAACTAACATAACGGTGGAAAATCACCATGTTTAATATGTAAATCAACGAACTAAATGGTCATTGTCAATAGCTATGTTAGTTTACCTGAGGGTATAAAAAGTGTTCTACTGGATTGTATGTCTATTCCACGGTTTTCCCCTGAAATTTCCGTATGTTTCTGATATATATATATATAGATATATAGCACTAATAAATCATTAATATACAATATTAATATTAACATCATCAATATCCGCTATTAACCAAACATAAATAAATATATATATATATAAAAAGCACTAAATATATATATATATATATACATATATATATACATATATACATTTATATACATATATACAAAATAATATATATATATATATGTATAGGCTTATCTGAAAAATGGGCTACCCATGGTACCATTCTTTCTGGCACCTCAGCCGCCTCTGCAGCCCGAAGCCTTGGAGTCGGACTGGAGCTGGGAAGAACTGAGGGTCTGCTAAGAAAACTGGATATATAAACGAGATTAAGAAAATTATACAAATAATATATATATATATAGATACATATGATTTCCGTAAAACACATATACGTATAATATAATATACTATATATATATATATATATGTATATGTGTGTTTTGGTTCAATATAATTGACATATATTTTCAACATGATCTATGCAAGGCGAGAACAATGGTGATCTTTATTAGGGAAACATTGTTTTTTGCCTTAAAACAACCGACTTACTGGATTAATATGTCTTACTGCCTGGTGGTTTCGAATGATTTTACCAATCTTTGGGAATCGTCGTCCCAAATATGGTCGGATATATAACGCCCTGGGATGATATGGATATAGAGTTTCGGCTTCTTGTTTGGGAAATGATCCCAGGGCGTTATAAACCAAAACTGACATGTTAACTTGTTTGGGGATATGATTAACATTCATGGAATGATATGGTTTCATGGCAGACAACTTTTCCATATCTATTTATGTTAATCTACGTCGGCGTCTAATTAACTTTGTGCTACATAATTACCCTATGGTGGAAAAATGGACCGGATGTGACTGGTTGGAAATGGATGGCATCAGTGTTATAAAAAATATATATATACTGAATATAATATGTTATATGTGTCATGGCAATGTACACCCAAACATGCTAGAATAACCTCCATCATATATGTATATACGATGAGACATTTCTACTCTACCGTGATGTTTTATAACCTACTGGATACCCGTTTCAAGAGTTTTATCAAGAGGCTTCTTGGCACGCTGAGACTTGCCTTGGTGCATCTTGCTATCTAGCCAGCATGCAGGCTGTAACTGTTGTGAAGCAACAGTGTCATTCTGAGCCTTAGCGCAACGCATCCCAACCACTCGGCCCAGCAAAAGTACGCTATCTCAGCTTCCCAGCGCTTCGGACTGTATGAACTCCGTCAAAGCTGGGCGCAGAGAACATAGATGGTCTCACAAGCAAAATGATCTACGACTCTACGACTTATGCCTTTTCTATATCTCAACCCGATGGAGTTTGCTACCGAGTTATCAAGTGTCTAATCTAAACACCACCTCGCAAAAACATGCAAAAACGATCATGTACAAAACACTCCAAAATGATATGTTATTCCATCGGCGCGTCATTAGCCAACCCCTATGTTGGGTTTGCCAAGATGGGTATGATAGGATATGTGTTAGCACACTCTTTCATGGAATTTGGGAAACAAACGCACATATGTCATATGTATATATATAGGGTTTATACTCAAGATTCAGTGCAGTAGGCAGTGTTCATCTATTATCTATTAAACTGATATCGAGAATCACGATATAATATATTTTTTATCTGATTCTCAGTGACTTTGGCAAGACTACATCCCTCGCCGTCACATTTTTTACAATCCTGCAACTGAGAGGTTGTTGATGACCGAGATCAAAAAAATTGAGTCGTCTTCATGGCAAACATCTTTAGTAGATGCATCGTCATTCAACAAATTAAGTTGGCGAGAATGACATATCAACACGGATCACAAAAAAAATGAAACCCAACGACTCACTCAAATGTGTTTTCCCATCACAAAATGGATCGCAATTTAATCCGAATTTGTTCACCCAACAATCCAAACCAACTTCACCAAAAAAGTGGTGACCAAACTGCATCACCCAACATCTGGATCCAAATTTCAACCTCAAACGACTCGGGACTCAAACAACTACCCTCCGAGAATCAAACGTGGCACTGGAACACCCCAATAAAAATGCAGGTATTCATGGAAATTAATCCAAAAAAATGATGGATTTCATGGCCATGTTTGATTTCCCTAGTTGCTATAGCCATTTACCAGTTGTAACTTGTTATAAAAAGGATTATACATTCTATAAATGGGCTTATAAGTACTTATAACTGATAAGTGGCCATAACTGTATAGTTCCTCTTTATTCTAATTTATCGTTCCCCAAATGATTTTGGACAACAAATTGGCCGTTGCGATTTGCGATCGGCACCTTCCAGCAGTTTGCGCTGGGTGTTCTCTTGGTGCACCTGCAACCAAATCTGCATGACCTTGGAGGGCCGGGGATCCCAACAGATTGCAACACATTTATCGCGTGGAAAATGAAGATAGATCACAGTCAACTTGGTGAAATTTCCATGGGGATTGAGTTCGATACTTCCTTAACCCTCAGTTTGTACCTCTAGAAATTGATTTACACGAAATAGTTGATGCCCATTTTTGTTGGGTTAATGAGGGTCTAGGCTGAAACATGTTTGGGCTAAATGTTGGTAAATATTCAATTGGGCATTTGGGTGCGCAATTTGCAGCCACAGTGGCTTTGCCAAATGATTCAATCCCGGACGTGTTGTTGTTTTCACTGTATTCGTACATTGCCCACTCTCTATATGTGTCTAGAGCAACTGAACCGAATGAGTTTCCTTCTGCGTGTTTTTACGCGAAACACATTTTGGTAGTCCCCCAGTGGACAAAACCAATACCGACATTATAGTGGGATCATGATACGCCAATTAAGACCATCCTGGAAAAGAATCCACAGCAGAAAAGTGACACAAAGAAACAGGAAACAATGTCAACCCTATATACATTGATCAACGGTGACGTGTACAATTCATCCAGGAGGTTGCCCCGAACACACTTTAATTACTAAAATTTGTAACATGAACAAACATATGGTGGATTAGTAACATTATATGCTGACACCATCCTTTGCCCAAGAATTCAAAGGCCACAACATGTACATATATCTTAAGATAACTATCAGGGCATGTTGATCCGCATAAAATGATCATATATGTTGGGATATTGGTCATACCATACGGATTAAAATATAGATGCGTGGAAATTGTACCATAATTGGATACATATAATACCATGTGGGGTCTATGTTCTGTTTTGACAACCAATTAATTTCTCATGCTGATTCAATGTTCACGCATATAGTTCATGGCACTTCGCCGCAGTAACATGAAGTCTTGGCAGCTCTTGTTGGATTGGCTCATGCCAGCACAGCGGGCCCGTCTCACCCGCGCAGCGGTGGGATTGTGCCGAGAAGTTCAGTGGGTCAGGACGTTAGCCCGGAATAGTCACGGAAAAACTAAGATATGCTACAACAAATTATACCTGTATGATTAGAAGATTACCATCTTCCCCACGACCCCTGAAAGATGCATATCATTACTCATTACCATTAAGTTTTTTTTTCCGGGGGGTAGCCTGCTTGTTCATCATCTCATGATCATGATCATGATGATAATGATGTTGTTTCTGATGATGATGATCATCATCATCATCATGATCATGATGACGATGATGATCCTTCCTGGTCCGGGCAAATGCTGGCGTTTGACCGTAACATTAGTAGTAAACTATTACCACAAAAAAAAAAACTGAATACCTAATCCCTATAGGTCACAAGTCCTATCAGGAATCGGTTTTATCTAAAGACCTATAGAAGCAACAAAAGACCTGAATAAGGACCAAGGATATAACAGCCTTAAAACTGTATGTGTTTGAATTCTTTTGCCATCAAGAGTATCCAGATTAAAACCCATGTTTTTGCCAATTTGTTTAGGGGGGATCCAAACCGTTGCTGTAGCAGAAAATATGAAATCAATTGAACATTCTGGAAACCCTGCCCACGCTCTAGATAGGTCTTTCCACGCTCTATATAGATAGGTCGTTCTGACATTTTGCACTTGTGCATCAACTTGTTCTTGACTGTTTCTCTTCAGGAAATTTCAAACATAGTGAATAAAATGCTATGTCTCTTTGGCCGTGCACATCTTGAACCCCTGCTGCAGCACCCTTCCCTGGTTAGGCCCCGGGATTCTCATTTCGGTCTTTCTCCAGAAAACTATTCACAATGTGTTCGATGCACAGGGTAATTACATGTAATTGCCCGAAATAGCTCAATTAATATATATACATATATAGAATGAGGAATTTCTCAATCCGGAGTTCGCACTACAGTAACCGTACTATCCAAAAATCTAAGGAGAAATATCTGCTTGACCATGGCCAAGCCGCATCTTGGCTTTTACGAACCTCGGGATACGTTCGCGCCGAGCCCTCAATGAAAAACAACATACTGGAAAACCATGGGACATGATAAATAACTAATGGGAAAACAAAGGGAACTCATGGTTGATATTTTTTTGGCTGGTGAATTGGTGAATGGTAACCAAAAACAATGGGAAATGATACTGTGGATGGTTGAAAAATCCTGCACCAGGCAGGGTAACTATTGGGATTCCCATGAAACACTGCATAGTTTAATGAGATTATAATGGGATAACCATGTACCAACTGGAGCATGATTTCGCAACCATCCACAACAGTAGGTTCGGGGTTTCAACTTGTGCATTTTATTTGCCATAGCACCGACGTAGAAAATTGAAGAAACTTGAACCCTATATGCTTTTCTGCAAACAAAACATGTTTCTTTTCGACATGGAGACCCGTAATTGACAGGGCATGTAATGTCATGTTGACCCGGGTTCACGTGAAGAATAAGGCTTATATGTAAGTGGAACCTGGCCTGTACAGGGATGGTCCTCATTGATTTTGTGGCATATCTCAGCTCGGTACGTCGGAGTGTTAAGTTTGCGCGAAACAAACATGTTGTGGGATTGAAAAAAAACATATTCGTTCCAAGACAGAAACATATCACACATGTCAATACTTTGTTTTTGAGTAGCCATATGGTGGTATCTTAGAATAGCGGTACCCCGAGATCAAGATTTGACCATTTTAGCAAAGAAACCCATGGGGATCCCCATTTGAGGAAACCACCATGTAGTTTAAGGTTTAATGCAGCACCATTCCAGTCCCCATCAACACCATGGCCGCCTTCTTGGTGGCTCCCACAAATTCCCGCAGCTTCCTGGGATCAGCTGTTGACACCTCGATATATTTATATAATGGGGTTACCCCAATCATTGGAATGTTTTTTTTCATGGAAAATCCCGTCTATAAATATGGATAATTTGGGGGTAGCCTCATTTCAGGAAACCTCCATATATTTGTTTACTACGCAGTGGTGAGAATGCTCTTCAAAACATTACATTGTGGCTGTGGTTGTTAAATGTTGCTTTGTTGAAATTTCATTTATGATCATTGCAATCCTAGAATAAGTAAAATAGTGGGTAATACTGTATGATCATAAATGGACAAAATATGACGCAAGCATGACAATATTTTGCAATCACACGGTTACTGTATCACTGTATCACTTTCAAGTCCAATTTTGCAAACAATAGTGGGGTCTGTCTGAGCAGAAAAAGGCTGGGAATGGAACTGCCTGTAACACCTACAAATGTCCGTCCTCTAGCATGAACCGATAGGCAAAATTGCCAAGACTATACATCCGAAAACAATAATGACGAATTGTGCATTGCCTTCAAACAACACATTGCGTACATCATGTATATCTTTGTAAGTCTGTGTATACGTTTTGTTTGAACTGTTCTGTGGTTTTGAGTCCACGTGGGTTTTTTCATGGGTTTTCAAGAGAGAAACAAAACCAAACAACTGAATACTCAAAACCATTTCATATATCTTTAAAACCCTCGCGGTAGCTACGAAATTTTGAAAATTGAGCAATTTTGCCTCAATCAAATTTGGACCTTTGTTTTGGGTCATCATCCAGATCTGGAACACAAATCATGAAAATATAAAACCACCAGCCGTAAAAAAAAACAACCACAACCCTGGGCAGCCACACTTCCAGTTTGTTCTGGCTCTGCTATTCTGCGACCGCACCTTTCCTGAGGAATTTCGGACAGGGCCAAGTGATGCGAAAGAAACCCGCCGAAGCCACCATTTGGTCCACCTTCAATGTATATGCTGAAGGCTGCGCAAGTGAATTTATATATGATTTCATGGCAAAACAAAAGATATGAAACAAGGGCAAAAATGTGCCAATCCCCTTGGATGACCATCTCAGTGACCAACTGACGATAGTCAAGGTGTTTTGACAAAATTTTCAAGATTCCCAACAAGTAATCACACAAATATTAGTTAATAATCAATAACTCTCACATGTACCGACAATCAACAAACCAAAATTGGTAAAACAAATCGTCGCTGGCATAATTTTACCCATTTTTTGGCACAAATGCAAATACCAAATTGATGGTTACATCTAGTGAAATCCTGATAAAACATGTTTTCTGTGTATGTGTGTATATTAATAAATGTATATATATATATATATATGTAAATATACAAATAAACAAATATGTATATATATATATACATATTTAAATTTATATGTATGTATGGATGTATACTTAATATTGATATATTTAAAAAATGCGTTTTGCATCTCAAAAGGGTGCACCACCAGTTTCCTCTCAAGGACTGACATTGCCCATTGGGCCGCACATGGGTCTCCCCCACCCCAATGTTGAACTGCACTTTGGTCCAACGTCCCGGATCTCTCCTGCGGCGTTCCAAATTTGTTGGCCCCAACTGGGCCCTTGTTCAAGGAAAAACCTGGATCAAAAGGTATAACTGTACAATATTGGTTAATATTGCAAAAACAAATATAGAAATGAAAATTAAAACAAACATGACGGAAACCGACTTTAAAATAAGATCAAACATGTTCACCGTCATCATGAATGCATATTCTCGCTATACTTTGCACCGGTGGCCGTTAATGCGCATGTGGATCATCATCCAACACTAGCCTTGTCTTGTTTGATTGTGATTTGGTTGCAATACTTGAACGCCAAGCCACCTACCTTGATCAAGTAGGTGCAAGCGACAAGCAGGTGGCGATTCCAACCCACGCAACCTAAGTTACATATTTCACACTGATTCAGCCTTTGCCTGGGCAAAAATCGAGTTTTCTTCGTTTGGGCCCTCATTCCGTCGTGTCCGTCCTGATCTTTCTCATCGTTCGCATCGTTCGCGTCGCTCGGGCGTTCGTCGCCCAGTGGGCGTTGGAAACGGATCTTTGCCAGCAGCGCCTGGAGCGTTGGAGATGGCAGGCCATTGGCTTTGTCATGCTTACTGCAGCAAACAGTATTGTATAATATGGGCTGAAAAACCTATTTGCAGGGTTGTGCTTTTCCACGACAGAATATGAAAAACGAAAGGAGCTCGGGTGTCTGCACAAACAATAACGAATCATAACATGCGTTTGCATATCTTTGCGTCTAACCAATGCTGGAGTTGAGAGCTTTTTACTCACAAACCGTATTGGAGAACAGCGTTGTGAGGCTGTAGTTCACCGGGCAACGAGCAATGGACTTGCAAGCCCCAAAGCATGCCGATCAACCGCATGGCTCCATGAAGTAGCCAAGCCATCTGATTGTTTGAAGGAAGCGGCGCCCTGCGCATGTGCTATACTAGCCTGAACAATAATTTATCAGAGCGTGGGTACAATAATCCGCCAAAAGAAACTGGAAGAGCCTGGCACATCATGGGGATTACTTTATATTACTTTCACCAAACTTGGAACCGTAGCAACGACATCTGGCCGAATAATGTTTGCGAAGAATAGCGAGACGAATGTTTGCAAAGAATTTGAACCCCTTTGTAGTCCTTGGGTTGTGCCATATTTTTCATATGTACTGGAGAAGATTAATGAGGGATCTTGGTCTCCCTGCTTATAAAACGGTCATCCCATGACCATGCAGCCTGACTGCCACTTCCACGAAGACCTTGGTACACTCTATCCAATGCCGGGCGTTGTTAGCAGGGCACTAGTAGTGTAAGTACTCTAACCTGGTAATGGAAACACATTCCCCAATAATCCCCAGATGATCCCAAATGTAGATCCATTTGAAGATGCTGCTTCTACCTTCTCAAAAAAGGTTAGATTGCAACATCGGGTCTGTTTTTGCAGCGGTGGTCACCACTTTCGCAGAGGTGTTCCGTGTTCAATTCTGTCAGCACCATCTGCAAAATTGTCATGGTCCTTACATGCAAGAGGTGTTTGTTCCAGTCGGCTTTTTTTGACGGTCACCACGGCGCTCATTGAATTCTATGTTCACGCCTTATTCACCCATGGTTGTCCTCACCGATGTACATGCCATATGCCATCATGTGCACCTATATACTTGGATTTGCATAAGGAACCCACCAAAGTCAGTAAGATATCCCCCCTAGGAATCCCCAAATGGTGGATATCCTATTGGGAAATAAAACCACCTTCAGCAAACCCATGTATATGCTCATGTAACCCCTGTGTTGAAAGAGATAAAAACTAATGTATTCACGTCTCCGACCTAAATTTAACCTTCAAAACAAAATAAATGTACAGAGCCCCAGGTCCAGCCATTTCATATTGATGTAAAACATACTGGAACAAATCATATTCAAATGGGTGGCGTCTCAATTTGGGTATACATATACATCCTTGAATTGTCATACTAAACCATCGTCAGCTCGTTAATCATCAAAATGCCCCCAAAAAAGTGGCAGATCATAAGATCAAATCGGTACAAACTCCGATTGGCACATCGCCAGTCTGTGGAGCCTGTGGGCACATCGGTCAAGGTTTAAGGTCGGGCTGAATGGTAGCGCTTAAATGGTGGTTCCTTCTTACTATCCCATGCCATTTTGGGATACAATTTTGAGCCACCTTGACCGCAAAGTTTGTAAAGAAACGTTGAGGAACATTCAAATTTTCAGTGTGCACATCCATTTTTCAGGGTTGCCCTGAGATCATTTACCGTAACATGGCCCGTCCATTGATTTTCCTTTTGGAGATGGTGAATGTCGCTGTGTTGGTTTACCAGGTGGCTACTGAGGATCTTGACATATGGATGGACCATGGATGGACCAAATCTTGAACCACCAACAGGATGGTTAAAACATGTAAACCCCTAATAACTGGTGCAGGATTTCGCAACCATCCACAGTATCCAAAGAAAGTTCCAGACATCCCTTTCTGATTCCCGGCATCATGACCTCTCCCCGAGCTGCATGGCTTGACAATGCGATTTGCCATCCAGGAAACTAAGCCATGCGGTAAAAAACAACCCAATAACAAACCGTTTGGGGTTGCTTCTACATCCTAAATAATGTAATTGATGGCGGATCAAATGATGCCCAATGTATCAATATCTAACTATAAAATTGCATTCAACCATGAGATAGTTTTGATGAATGCCTGTGGATATTCATCCAAACAAATGGCAGCATAGGTTTGCATCAAGGGTCCCATGCAGTAACAGCTGAAGTATCAATGACAATAGAAACAGGGAAATAGAGTAAACAGTGTTGCATGTTCTGGATTTGCTAAAGTAATAGTCTATGACACAAGGAAATAAGTGATCGCACGTTACTATTCATTTACCCTCTGATAAATGTTAACATAACTATGGAAAATCACCAGTTTTAATGGGAAAACTCAATATTTCAATGGCCATTTTCAATAGCTATGTTAGTTTACCAGAGGGTATATACTACTGATTCTTGACGGATAATACAAATATACATCGATGTTATAGTATTGCAATTGTATGATACATGGCTTATATAATAGTTGATTAAGCAACAAACAACACTATCATCTGTTAATGATGTTAATGAATCGTAACCTTAGATGCTATAACTTATACCCAGCTGTCAAGTCCTGACAGCTCGCTTTCCGACCAGCCCACAGCCCTGGCGCCCGGGTGTGCGAGTAGATGGCTCGCTTCTGACGGCAGGGTCGTGACAAAAATCCCACATGGATCATCACCTCCCTACATGGCTATGGAGGCCAAACCTGGCTTTATGTATTTGCAGGTTTCCTGAAATAGTGGTACCCCTAGTTATCATGCATTTATAGATGGTATTTTCCATTATAAACATCTATAAACCATCCAGCTATGGGGGTACCCCCATTTCGAAAACCCCCATTGAATGACACATGTTGAGATATGAGACTTGATACGTGTCATGGTTTTGGGCTACATGGGGCCCGAATGGTTGCTTGTCTTCCATCCTGACTGTCATGGGAATGCTGAAAAATGGTGTATGACAAATATATTGTGTATAGATATATATATGTAGAATCGCATAAACTGTTATTTGGGTACCACTTTGAATAACCAAATTAACCATTAACTATCCATTAACCATCTGGTTGGTGGGTTTTAACCATCTTGAAAAATATGAAAGTCAATGGGAAGGATTATCCCATATATTATGGAATATAAAAAATGTTCCAAACCACCAACCAGTATATATAGAATTATAAAAACTATATTCCTATTAGTGGCGAATTGATGAATCCGACTTTCGACCATGGGACACATGGAGACGGGTTAAACTTGGCTATCAGACCATTGTCAAGAATCAACATGTCTCCCTATGGATCCAAATATTTCCTGACACTGAGAATGTTCTCAAACACTCACTCAGAATGTACTTGGATCCATAGGGTATGGTGAATTCTGACCAAGTCAGCTGCCCCCGGGCGTCAAACGCTCACCCATCCCAGTTTAAAACTCTTGTGAGATTTGTATTTCTTTCTGGAGCCACGGGTTTTGGAGGCCTTTTTCTTCGTATAATCACTGGTTGGTGGTTTCAACCCCTCTGAAAAATATTAGTCAGTTGGGATGATTATTCCCAATATATGGAAAAATAAAAAATGTTCCAACCACCAATCAGTGATATTTGTGTATCTCAAAATAGTGTATATGCTGCTAATGGCAAACATGATGACATCTTTTTTTCAGACAAACCCATACGGTGAAAATGCAACATATGGTTGAAATAGGCACAAATGATGACAACATACCCATTTCTCCAGAAAGTGGTCTGTATCAATATTGCAAAACTCAGGCTCAACAAGTTGTGGTAATCAGGGAAACGAATTGTGGTGTTGAACTTGAACACTACTGTATCATCAGCATTTCACGTGATTAATGTAGCTGTTTAGACATGTTTAAACCCCAGCAAGGCCAGATCAGTTACAAGTTGGTTCATTGTTACTTTTCACCCATTCAACCATAGATATTCCATGACCAGTCTTAGATGTCCTGCAACAAAAAGTGCTAAGAATGGCTAAGATACGTATCCATTTGCTGCAACAGAGTAAATCACTAAATAAACTACCCATCAAGGTTTCCCCAATATGCACAAATACTGTGGACACCTAGTTAAAAGTTGGCTCATAAACTCATCGATCACGATGGATATATCATATATACATATATATTATGTTATATACCATGACCAATGTTGTAATCCAAGTTCTACACCAATTTAGCTATATGATAGATTCTCAACACTTGATGAGAAATCACAAATCTGCTTGGTTGTTGACCTACCCCTCTGAAGAAATATGAGTTCGTCAGTTGGGATTATGCATTTCCCAACTAAATGGAAAGTCATAAAATTCATGCTCCAAACCACCAACCAGAAATTCTTGTTGTTTTGCCGGTGAAGGCGCTTTGCGCCTCCGCCAGGGTGGTGGAACGGCGCACCATGGGCTCCTCATCGTCATCGGGATCGAACGTTTGGGTCTGAGCGCGAGCACGATGTCGCGCGCAAAGGGCACTGAGGATTTTGAAGAGATATAAACAATAAAATGGGATGTAACCATCTTAAATGTGGATATGTATGTGTGAGTGTGTATATATATATAAAATGGAGATATTACCAGTTATAATCAAGAGAAACCCTCCGGTGTCATCACAGATGGCAATTGCATTAGGCTGGGAAAATCATGCAGTGGATCAGAGCTGTGGAGAAAAATGAAAACATCACATTTCATCGTTTCCATGTTTTTCTCCCATGAGAACAAACCTGTCTCGGCATATCTGATTTTATGACAAAGCCATGTGGGGATTCGCCCACCAAGATGAGGAAGAGCAACGCTTGACCAGAACTGGCAAAGTGAGGCCCCCGAGTTTGAAGTGAGTTTATAAGCCGGACTGTAGATGTATCCACCAAATGATAATAGCTGTTCGAATGGTAATTCAGAGTCGAGAAACTTGCCTATCTTGGCGCCCATCTTGGTGACGCCACATGGGGCGCAATCATGGAATAGATTCACCATGGAGTACATTCATTGGTCCTCTTGGTTAGAATATGATTATTGATGGATACATCTTCATGGCAGGGATTTATTGCACCTTGTAAATCCGCACTGAGTTCTCGCCCCATCGAAAAGATATCGTCCAATAGATAGATGTTTGGTGGAACTGGTCAATCCGCAAGAGAAGCAAGGAAACAAAATCTGCAGGCGGATCATGCTTTTCCTGTCTAACATTAATTCTGAATGTAGTATACCTGGAAGCGTGTCACTACTACTACAACCCAAACAACCACTAGCTACTTGGAAATGCTTCACCAATCGGCATCCAATGATTTGCGAAGCAGGAACTGACATATCGAAGACCTAGGTCATTCCGGATCATCCGCCATGTTCCAAAGAGGAAACACAAAACATCATTGAAACCACCAGTCAATCCTCGTTCCGGTAAGTTGCTCATCCAGTAAACTAACAGGTTGCTACGGAAGCCATTGACCTTTTTGTTGATGTTCTTTTCCACAGCAAACTGTCGCTTTACGAGATGGTGTATACATATATATATGCATATGTATATCATTATATCGCGTTTTGTTAGATACCTATTATTTTCTTTGTAAACTGTATTCCCATCCCATTGCCTTCCCATGAACTCCTGGTAAATCCATGGTAAATCCATCCACATTCTCAAAAATTGAACATCCATGGTTAAGTCACCATCTTTGATGCTTAAGTCATCATTCTTACTGCTTAAACTACCATTTTTACTGTTTAAATCTCCATTTTCTGGTGACAAAAAACTGCCCAAAACCACCATTCGTCCCGAAGGCCTTTGCCAAGCGTGCGTCGAAACGGACACCGCGCGACATGGAGGCATGGACACCGGCTCAAAGTTTACCCAGAAAAAAAACTCCCAGCTCTGGAGAGTCTCTAAAAAGAGTGACTCGGACTCAACTAATATTTTGTGTATATAGTATAGACATGTATGTACATAGGTATATAGTTATATATATATATATATCTGTTCCCAAAGAAAAACGGAATGGACAACGCTTAGAGACTCGATCTGTTGGAAACTGAGGGCCAATCAGATTCTGATCAAAAAATCTAAGGTTTCCAACACCAAACAGTCTCGGGTCGTCAAGCTTCCGTTGTGTCGAGTTCGAAAACCACATTGTGAGGACCTACAATAAGTGTTGTATTTACGGAAATTTATCTGCAGCTGGACAAGGGTTGATAGATGTCCTTTTCCACACCAACAAAAAACGGAATATCATATCCAAATTAAACAATTCAAATGATGTTCGAAATTTACCAAACCCAATGTATATGTTTGGACTGACTATACATAAACGATCATAAATGTGTATCTTATGTATTCTTATCTGGGGTGCATTTAACATAGTCAAATAGTCATCACCTATTTTCAGCAATCTATAATAAGGATTAGATCACATACTAAAACCAAGCGCTCGGTAGTGCACTGCTAAGGTTGGATCATACT
>Ga0126342_10010187_pt1 | contig 16814 bp, 10 predicted proteins | sample Cyp1metagenome_FD_92528 | JGI IMG/M metagenome (GOLD analysis project Ga0126342, IMG submission 92528) | Coral microbial communities from Lord Howe Island, Old Settlement Bay, Australia - Cyphastrea 1 metagenome | ecosystem: Host-associated > Invertebrates > Cnidaria > Coral ... | reverse complement strand
GCTTTTCTATAGCTTTTCTATAGCTTTTCTATGGCTTTTCTGTGGCTGTTCTATGTCCAGTTTGGATGATGTTCACCATGTTCGGTTGGTGATGTTCAGGATTTCCATCCTAAGAACCAGCATGGTCACCATGAAGCAATCAGAAGATACTGGGGGAACATGGGAACTATTCATTTGGGTATGGGTCAAAACTAGGTACCCCAATAATTGGATGGTTAATACTAAACTATAATATTAATACTATAGTAATATCTACATACCCTCTGGTTATGACTAACATAGCCATGGTATAGATGACCCATAGAAATAGATGGTTTACCTATTAAAAATGGGTGGATCTTTCCATGGCTATGTTAAATAACCAGATGGTACTTGGATCACTCTTGATATGTTTGGTATCTTATGTTATTAAGTATGTGAATTATGTCCGAGTCCTGTTTCTTTCTTGGTTCATTATAAGCCATTTTGGCTTGTCACCCCAAGTGATATTGTTACTTGGGTGTATTAAGCAAGAAATGAGATATCCTTATTAGTTTCAACACTCCAGGTTTGTTGTTGTATGTATATAATATAATATAATATTTTTTTTTTATCGACCGCACTGCGACCGCATTGGAATGATTTTTAGAATAGGGGTAACGATCTCAAGATATGGCAGATTGTTTTGAGGTTAGTCAATGCTGCAAGATTGCAATATATATATATATATATATATCATGAATATCATGCGTATTTCCGATATTATATCATGATATATCATGTATAGTGGTGTATTCATTTTATTATCAATATATTTGAACCTTAACGTATCCTTCCCGTATTCGGTGGGGGTTCCGAAAGGTCACAGCTACCAAGCCCTGAGCGCGTTGCTGCAGATGTCGCTTCGAAACGAGGCCGATCACCGTGACTTACCCATGACAACATGTGATTTACCCTCTGGTTATGTCAAAATAGCTATGGAAAATGGCCATTTATAGTGAATTTTGTCATTAAACATGGTGATTTTCAATAGTTATGTTAGTTTACCAGAGGGTACCCATGAAACATTTAATTATTAATTTATTAAGCATGAAAAATGGTGGTTCCCCCCCAGTTGTAAGTTGGTTTATAAGCCCATGAACCAGTTCGATAGACCATAAACCCGAGTAATTGGAGCGCCAACTTGGCCAACAAACTGGGGAAGCACCTGGTGGGGAAAGCGTTGAGTCATAGCCTCCCCCACTGAACAGTTTGACTCAGGTTTTGACCCTGAAAAGAGCTGATGTCGTTTAGTGGAAACTCATCTTCCATCCCGGGACTGGGGTCTATGTGAATACACGGGCAAATGGATAAGTCACATAAGCAAAGGGTATGTATACATGTATGTGTACTCTCTATATATATAATATATACACTGTATTATAGACCTTCTGATTCCATAGTATAAAGTATAATTGTTGGAGAGTGCGGATTCTACCACGATAGATCATCACTTGAGACTTTAGGTGCTCGGTTGCAACTGAGAATGTAATCATTGCTGGACCGGAGAATTGCTGGCACACCTCTCACCTTCTCCTGTCCATGCAAAGAGATGATTTCCTCAAGCAATATTATATATATATATGTTGTAGCAGGTCCTCCTTCAGGGTACAGCTTGACATCTTATGTTGTTGACGCCTTCTGTTTGTGTTTTTATATTAAAATGTCTCAAACATCAGGAAACTTTGAGCCAGAGCTTTGCAACGACAGGAAGTCATCAAGCAACTCTACCAGCAAGATGCGGTTCTCCGGCCAGATTGATCTCTAAATTTCATCGCAGATATGTGGCATTGTTTATGAAGTCTTGGGGATCCACATGGCAGAAATTGACGACCGTTTTTTTCATGTTGTTGTTTTTTTTTATTATTATTATTTTGCTGCAAGAATTGTTGGTTGTGTATAGCCAAGAACTCTCCCAAGACGGAAAAAAACTCAGAAAACCAATCCAGTTAAATCATTCGTAGATCATTTTCTGAACGGGATTCCCCATGTTGATGTTGTTGTTGTTGTTGTTGTTGTTGTTGTTGTTGTTTTTCCCCACATCGATGTAAACGTTTACCCTAGGGCACTAGGGTAACTTGATATAACCATGAATGAAGTGTTCCAATGTCCAATCCATATTTCTTGTTGCACTGTTGGAAATTTAGTAAGGCAACAATGTGGTGAAAACATTCATTGGCTATCTTACAGGATGATGCCCCCCAGTTATGTTTGTTGGTTTATAAACCCCATGAATACTATACTTATACTACTGTCTCTGCCATAAACCATACTTAAGCCACTTACAACCTTAAAACCACTAGATTGGTTTAAGGGAAAATATAGAGGAAACCACAAATTTTCCCATGAAATATGGGGTTTTCCTGTAAATTTTCCCTTAAACCAATCCACTGATACAACATGATACAACCATGGCTGATTTTGCCAGGTCCAGCTGCTTTTGGATCTGCTTCAAGCGGACGCGGCAGACGCAGAGGAGCATCGCATCGCCTTGTACGGTGTGGCTTGGTGTGTTTTGTTGGATCGCTGCAGTGAAAGTCCAAAATACCAGTTGTGCATGGTTCTAACGGTTTAAAATCGGGTTATACAATGTCATAGAAGTGATCACTATCATTATTCCATAAATCAGGTTATATTATAAGTTATAACTGACTTAAACTGGTAAAAGGCCTTATATAACTGTGGAAGTAGCAAAGATCGCATGCAAGTCAGGTTGCCCCAGCCGAGCTTGTTGCCATGCTGAGGCGAAGCTCCTGACAAGCATGGCCCTGGAAATGGATAACTTTGAGCAGGTCTGGCAGATGTGAGGATAGATGGGCCATGGGAAAAAACGTGGAAATCTGGTGAGTAAGTGGCTTGTAAACCACAATCCCAACTATAAATCCATTTACTAACTACAACTAACTCCATGGAACATCTAAGCGATGATGAGGAATGTGAAACCATGTTTTCCTGCGAAATTTCTCTTCAAAAGATGATCCCATCATGGATCCATACAGTACGAGATGTAGTCACAAGTTAGGAGAATGGTTCATTCGTATCGGATGTTTGGATGGTACCCAATGTTGACACCTAAAGCTACGAATTGGTCAACGTTGGGTACCACTTATTGTACTTCAACCAATTCTGGGCACACTCCAACTGAAGTGATGTTAACTTGTTTCCAGTTGGTATATAGGATACCCCCGTTGTTGTATCCCAGTGATTAGGGGTCTACAACCCACTTGCTCATCAGTTAGATCAGCACATATGTGATATGTGGTGTGCATGTGAAACTGATGGTTCCCTGGGTAAGTCCACGTATTCTTGGAGTAAATCCCCCAGTGTTGGTTGGTTGACTGGACATTTTGGTTGTTAGAGTTTAAAATTAAACAATGTGAACCCCCAAAGTATGCTGGACTTTCCTCATTCTTAGCAGTTGAAACTTATCTTTAGGCCTTTTTAGGCGTTTTCGCTTGACAAAATCCATATCATAGCCTATGATTATGATTAATTATAGGTGTTTAAACCCGAGAAGACATCAATATCATGCCACATTCTTGCCGAGCTAAACTTTACCCCCCCCAAAACCATCGAAAAGTGAATGTGTTTTTCTCTATTTTTTCGTAGGACTTTACCAAGAATACTATATGTGTTTGGTTGCAACTTGATCCCGCGAGGTGATACCCCCACAGTATCTACCATGGTTTGGTGTTTTTAGACCAACTTAACCAACTCTTAAGCATGTTAGTTTTTGCATGTTAATTCCATCTTAGCACCCGGACTTAGCTAAGAAACTGTTAAGCACCTTGAAGCCTTGGTAGTTTAACACGTTTAAAAACCCCGGAGATCTCCCCGGAGATCTCCCGGAGATCCCCAGGCGGCGTGGCGTTCCGCTCCCCGGATCTTGGCCCTGCGGCTCCGTTCCTCGGACGGCGAGCTGCGGGCGGAGCTCTGCAGTTGCGGCTGGCTGCTCTGCGCCGACCAAGTGGAAGCAGAGGTGCCTGGGGAATTCACCAATATCAGTGATGGTTAATGGATGTTACCCTCTGGTGAACTAACATAGCAATGGAAAATCACCATTCTTAATGGGAAAATCCACTATAAATAGCCATTTTCCATTGCTATGTTAGTTCACCAGAGGGTAATGAATGTTAATGGATGTTAATGGATGTTAATGGATGTTAATGGATGTTAATGGATGTTAATGGATGTTAATGGATGTTAATGGATGTTAATGGATGTTAATCTTCGAGATGGATAGTGATGGTTAATGGTTAATGGATGTTAATGGATGTTAATTATTAACACAACTATTATAGTGATTGTTAACTATAATGGGTGATATAACTATTTAATACTATATATATATATATAACTATGATGTCTAACAAAATCTAACAATAATATTATTTGTTAATATTTGTTAATTACAATCATGGTTAATGGTTATGGTTATTGTTTGAAATATAGTTGTTTTTCTCGTGATTAATGCTTATGCGTGTGGGTAATTGTCCCATATAACAACTAGAATGTAACCATATTATTGGGATGTATTTAACAATGGGAATATGAACTATGATGGACAATACTTGGGGGTGCAGTTCCAGTGATATTGGTGGATATCTAACCAAACTATAGAGGTTCCAGTGATGTTTATATCCCAAAATATAGCTGTTATTGCCATTGGCCATTGCCATAGTTATACCATGTTATACCCATAAGTGCAGTGTTGCACCTAGTATGGGTAATTAGCCAATCACTTGCTGGGTAATTATATACATTGGGAATGTAAAAATAAGATGATAGGGATGTGTTTGAACATGGGATGCATACCCATAAAGAAACAATTTGAATGACTGAAATGATTGACCCACAGATCTAGGGGTACCGTATTTTCAGAGACGCACATATATGGGATGTGGGAAAACTTACAAAACCACTTTTGGGGAGAGTGAACTGTGAACAGAAGGGTACCAGGGTTTTGACCCATAGCCACTGTGGCTTTGGTACCTGAAAATTACACCCCAATCCATGGGCTGATTTATGTTGATTTCATGAGTTCTCCCTATTTAACAAGTGGACTTCCCCAGGAAAAAAGGATGAGATTTGAAGGAATGAACATTGGCTGCCGGGGTTCCTGGGATGGAGTTAAAAAATGGGGAAATTCAGCAGTGAAAGGAGGGATGATGTGCGTAAAACATGGGCATGAAGCAGAAGATCTGACCAGTTGGAATGGTGGTTTCAATGATGTTATCTATGTTCAAACTCAAACCATGGAAATGGGATGATACAGTATCCCAATGACTCATTTTTCAGGTGGCCTCAACCAACAAACTGACCACACTTGTCATGTCGCCAGGCGCACTGCAACAGCTTCGCCGAAGCCGGAGGTCTATGGGCAATTTGCATCATGCTCGCGGAAGAGGAGGCTGGGCTGGCGACTGTCGAGTCCGAAACGGTAAGCCTTCAGAAAATGGATACTTTTGGTATTTTTTCACAGTTTGCTATGACAAATGGATGAACATGATGATCATCACCATATATAGATGATTTAATGGTTTCAAAGATCGTGATTTTCAATAGCCATGATGAATTACCAGAGGGTAACCAGCAAGAATTGGAGTTTAAAACGTCTATAGTGGGGATAGAATGGGGATATCATGGTAGATGTAACAACAAATGTTTGATACCCTCCGGTGTAACATGGCGAGCCGCTGGGAAATCCCTGTATTAAAAAATGAGCATCTATACAGGAGAAGATCTTCGAACTATGTGGGGGATTTTCAAGAAAACATCACCTGAAATGTTTGGCTCTTCAATGGCGAAGCAAACTTAAAAGCAACGTTTCGGAGGAACATGTAGACCAAACGCACAATTTGAGTACCAATCGCCTCAGAAACCAACGGCTCTTGGACTTGGCACCACCAGGATCAGAGGACATGTTTGGAGCAAAAGATGAATTCAGTATTCATCACTAGCCACCAGCATCCAATATCCAATACAGCCAAACTACAGTACACTATGAATGAACGTGTCTCAACTTATGATTAAATTGGATGGTTGGTAAAGGGAATCCGAAAAATGCCGAACAAGCGGCCCCTTGAACGAGCAATCCGGGGTGATATCTCCCCAGGGGTCACCTGAAAGCGATTTGTCTCTGATTCTTCGTGGGCACGATGATCGAAGCTCCCAAGTTCGCAGAACTTTGTTTGTCAACATCCCTCATTGCAATTCCCACGTGCCTTACTTCTTTAGCTTCTTCGGGCTTCATCGGAAATCATTACCATGATGACAATGATGAGATTCCAAATGTGGGATCAGTGGATCTAAAGTTGAAGACCGTCTGATATTCGCGTCTGAGCTTGTCTATGTCTTGAGGTTTTGAGATGTTTTGAGCTGTCGGTGGGTTTTGATCCTACCTGGTTTGATGCAATGATCGACTAATCCCAACATGGCAAGCCATTTTTTTTCAAGGGATCAGAAGGTGATACCGTATACCTCACTATGTTTCGGGTTGATATAGCATTGCACAATATAGGGATTCCCAAAAGAGCCAGTTTCAGGGATTGAACATAATTATTGCAGTATCAACGCCCAAATCAATGAGTTGGGGCTTGGTCAGCGATGGATGACCCCGCGTGTCCACATGCCAATCTCTTAATCACTGGTTTAGCCTCCAGTAAAGAAACAAGCAAGTGGAAAATGTCCATGGATGTAGATGATGTTCCAAAGTATTCCAAAGTAATCCATAGAACTTTTGTATGCTGGATGTGTTTTCTCTGTTTGCCACAGTGAAAAAGGCACCCCCATATCCCAACTTTTCGGGGTGACCATAGTTATAGCAGCCCAAAAAAATATAGAAAAGGACACATCTTACAAACATAGTGATAAATCATTATAGATCACTGTTCTATTATAACCGTATATATACGTATATATATACTGTATATTTATATTATATCACCGTCAAATTACATCACATACCCATTACCATGAATACAAGATGGCCCCTTCACAATTAAAGTTTGTTTATATAACCCCTGTTGACCATAATTATATCTTCCATAAACTCATATATATATATATATATCCACATGTATATAGTTAATCGAGTTATACACCAACTTAGCTATCTAGGGGGTTTTAACCATCAATGACCGTTATTAACTAATCCCTATTAATAACCATATACAGCCATTTACATACCCATTTATCCACCCATTGATATAACCATCATTATAAGTACAAGCATATCATTATAGCACTAATAAAACCATTTACATAAACATGCAATAACCTTTACCCAGGATTTACCCACTGTAAACATTTTATATCCCCATAGTTCCCATATTTTTTCCACCCAGTCAGTGACTGGCTTCCAGGGTCCCACTGGTCCCACTGAGCCGGCGCTGGGGATCTTGACGGCTCTCTGCAGAAACTGCTCGGAACGTCAGGACGTGATGTGGCGGGATCACCTGGGTATAACGAGGGTCATGGATGCAGGATGTAAGGGGTATATTGATGGTTTGGGATGATATATCATAGGGGTATATATTATATATATATTATATATATATGATATATCATCCCATTATCATATCCTATACCTATAATGATGGGGATATACACAGGTATTGTTCATGGTTATTGATGTTTTTTTTCATGGCTCGGTCATGAAAATGGCTCGGCTACGAGGTGGGGCCGCTAAGTTGGTGTACAACTTATATAACTTGGTCAACTCTGGGGGTAGTCTCTAGAATCTAGAAACTATGAAGAATGCTGTTCAGAAACTTGAATCTGGGTTGTTCAAACTCAGGTAAATCAGAACCACAAGGTTGGACATTCGTGAATTTTGCTCTTGCCACAGGGTATTTGGGGTGATCTTGGGTGTTGGGAGCAACCCTGAAAAACTGGTAGGTGAACATCCCAAATGAGCAAGGACTGAAGTCCTTGTTGATGAGTTCTTAGGATGCCTGAATATTGAATCTCTGGTTCATTGGGCATCATTATGACTCACCCACTGGGAACCCCTATCAACCAGCATAAAAGGGTCTAATGGCCCTTCCCTGCTCCTCTTCATCTTGCAGTTTCAAAAACATAGTTTGAGGATGTTTGAGGGAAACTTGGAACATGTGCAGGGTAGGGAAAAAGAAACAGAAGACAGCCCCAATACTGATTATATACTGATATATATATATATATTGATATATATATATATATATATTGATATATATATATATATACAATATATATTGATATATATATATATATATAGTGATACATATATATATATATGCACACTGATATAATATATATATATATAGAAACCAGAGTTTCCTCAATCATTATACTGATAAAAAAAACAGTTTCCAGTGGATGAAAAAAATAATCCAGCTTCAGGAGTCCTTCCTGCAGGCCCGAGGGGGCCACTGGTGGCCTCCCTGGATCAAGCTTTAGCAATTGGATCGTGGAATAGTAATATCTACCCTCTGGTTATTTAACATAGCCATGGAAAATTACCCATTTATAGATGGTTTACCTATTGAAAATGGTGATTTTCCATAGCTATGTTAAATAACCAGATGGTATATCATGTAAACACATGATTAATATGGAATCTAATAGGTATAGGATATGATAATGGGATGATATGTCATATATATATATATATATATGTACACCATAGGGTAAACTAGGCTATCATTGAGGTTGAAAATGGATGAACGGATGAACATGGCCCATTTAGTTCGATGGTGTAGCTATAGAACGTGGTGATTGTCCACATCTATGTTGGTTCACAGAAGGGTAATGATAATGGAATCTGATACGATATAGCCACATAGCCAACTTCTCTCCTTTTTGTTGGATGTACCATGATGTAGGCTATCCAACTAGATATACAGAATGGTGATTTAACAATGAACCATGGGGAGATAATTGGAATATGTTGGGGATTAACCAAACATTTTATGGCAATGCAGTGGGGGCTTGCTGGAAAATCTCCCAGCAATAGTTCGATGATCATCCCTCTGGAAAGGTTTACCCGGCCTGGTAAACATACAAAAAACTATGGAAAATCAGCATTTGTTTATAGGTAAATCAACTATTTCTATGACCATCTTAGAGGGTATTCCCCGTTTGGAATAGTTTGGGGATGGAGGTTTTGCCCCGTCGGTATGATACTAAGTACTCGAGCGCTGTCCATGGTGTCGGTTTCCTAAGTCATGGGGCCCAAGTCACCAGAGGTTACCCTCTGGTAAACTAACATAGCTATGGAAAATCACAATTTTTAATGGGAAAACTCACTATAAATGGCCATTTTTAATAGCTATGTTAAATTACCAGAGGGTAACCGCCATTTCTACATCAAGTACCCCAACTGACCTTGGTGAATCCCGCAGTTTTGCCGGCATCGCCATTGATGGTCAAACCCATCTTTTTTGGTGGTGGTTCGATCCCTGTTTTCCATGGTTTAATCACTTAAATCCAAAGTGAACCCATGGTTCATGTTCACTATGTTTCATGCTTAAACTATCATAAATCCACATGTTCTGTGTCAAGCATCGCAGATGGGCGGCCTGGAGTTGTTACTGCCCTTCCTCGATCGCTCCTCACCACAACGCATCCGGCATTTGGCAGCCAAGGCGCGGCGAGATTTATGGAAAATGATTGTTTCCCAATGGGAAATCCACTACCTGGCAACTGTTTTTTTTGCGGGTTCCTTAAGCAAATCCACGATGGGCAACGGGCGAATTTCGCCGACGCCCTAATCAGGATCACAGGACTTCAATCGCGGAAGTCACCAGTTCAAAAGTTGCGAGTTGAAAACATTTCAGACTGCTCACATGTTTAACCAACAAACACGGGAATATTAGTAAAATTAGCCACCAATCATGATCATCATGGAGATTTTAAGCACCAAACATCGGGAATTCACCAGACTTGTCGTGAGTCTTCAACCATCCGATCTTGGGATGCTGTAAGTTTGAGTTGCACTCATATCAAACATTGTAAAGTTGGGAAACCCAATGTTTGCAAACACCGACGTAAAACCAACTTAGAACTGACTTCTATCTTACATATATGGGCCAAGTACTTACTAACTACCGTGGTCCTTGAAGTGGGCTATTGAATTTTGGGGCAATTGGTTTAAAACTTTGTGACAGCCACAAAACAGATTACAAAATGCCATGCTGGCGGGAAAATGTGGATGACAGGCTAGATTCGGCTAGATATTTGGGTCCCAAATGAGAACCTATATCTAAAAAAATCATAATAATTCTAGACACACATTGAAAATCCTTGAAACATCTTTAAAGCAAGATTTCTATCTAAGGCTGTTCCCCCAGTCTCACTGTTGGTTTGCAGTATGTGGCTATACTGAGATCAGGTGTGAGATTCAATGAGTTGGCACTGGTACCTTGCATACCTTGAAATGCCAAAGAGATTCGTGCAGTGGATTATAGAGGATTATGGGGGACTACAGTATACCAATATCCCAGTTATTGGGATTATTATATATATATATATATACATATACATATATATATACATATACATATATATATGTCATTATAAACTACCATACTAAGCCACAAAGTGACCCATGTATCACCCCCAGGATCGGATCCATAAGAGCGTTTTCCCCTTGGAAACAGCCAGGCACTTTGCGCAGTCTTGGAGGATCCGAACTTGCGGATGAGGCCCGGCTGTGGACTGATGGGTGCTTGAACACTGGCGGCAAAAGGAGCATTGGAGTTATGGATCGGAACTTTCGCATGGGCAATCTCTCCTTGGATGTCGCGGATGTTGGTAAGGGGTAGGATGGGGAAACCTGGTGGTCAATTTGATAGATACTGTATGTGTATATAGTATATATAGAACAGAGTTTCCAGGATGTAGATGATATTTACTCCATATTTCCAGGGTTTCCAACTATTTTCACTGTATTTGGGGGTTGCAAGAGGGAGATCTTAGATATGGAGGTTTCCATTTGAATGTACCCCCAAGTCATCCATTTTGGTTTGGAATTTTCCACTACAAACCATCCAGCTATTGGGGATCCCCCATTTCTGGAATCCCTCATTTGGGGAATTCCTTGGGAGCCAATTGTGCTTCGGTCTGTGCTCGGGTTCGTGGTGAGGCGCTTGACGGAGCTTGGGGTTTCGACCTCAGCAACCATTGAAGGATGATGATTTTCCAAGTTAATGGAGATTTAATGATCACTTAATGAGGTTTAATGGGATTACTTAATGGGATTTAGGTGGATTTAATGGGGATTGAATGTGATTTATAATGATTTACTGGGACTTGATGGGATTTGATAATATTTATTGGTGATTGAATGGGATTTAGGTTGATTTAATCGTAATTGAATTGGATTCAATGGTGATTTAATGGGATTTAGTGTTTACATAATTGGATTTAATGGTGATTTGATTGGATTTTATGATGATTTACATGGGATTTGATTGGATTTGATAAGATTTAATATCTTGTCCGTAACCTTAATGTTCGCCCAGACTCATCATTGCCAATCAATGTGTTGCCGGGAAGTTGCGAATCCTTAAGCAAGGCCAAGGGGGAAAATTTGGCCACGGTGGCATGTGGGTTTGTCTGAAAATAGGGTATATTCCCAATTATAGCCATTTAATAGGGATAATGATCATTAACCATTGGGTTTAGGGGTACACTATTTTCAGACACACCCATGTGAAAGATACCTTGAATACAGTTATCTTCATGAGGAAACAATATCACCTGATCATCATGAGGGATCAAAATCCGCCACTACTATGAACAATATGCTGAACGGGCTAACAACACGCCACCCTCTATGGCCAATATCTTGAATCGGGTAATTACATCAACACTATCTTCATGAGGGAGCAAAATCCGCCACCCCCTATGACCAACATGCTGAACGGGCTAACAACATCAACTTTATCTTCATGAGGGATCAAAATCAGCCACCTCCTCAGAACAATATGTTGATTGGGGAAATAACATCAACATTATCTTCATGAGGGAACAAAATCCGACACCCCCTATGACCAACATGCTGAACGGGCTAACAACATCAACTTTATCTTCACGAGGGATCAAAATTAGCCACCCCCTCTGAACAATACGTTGATTGCGGGACATCAACTCCGGGCAAACGTCCAGGTTGCAGCGAATATGTTTAATGGTGATTGAATTGGGATTTTCAGGGGATTTATATATTTAATCGTGATTGGATGGGATGTAATGGTAATGATGATTTTTCATGAGATCTAGTGGTGATTGCATGGGATTTTCATGGGATTCCAATCTTGTCCTTTGAGGGGTTTGGTACACTATTTATGGATTCATCTACCTGCTGAATGGGAAGCCTCTATGAACTAACCAACCAGTGGGAATAAGACATCTATGCCTGCATTGTCTTGGACCCAAGGTGCTTGAAGACTTCAGCGAGATTTTAGCGACCTTCGGGGAGCACCAAAAGATCTGAAAACCCAGTGGCATACTATGCCAGTTTCATGCCGTTTCACTGCTGGTGCCGTTGCATCCAGCTACTAGATATTTAGATGGACCAATGTAGTTAGTCAACTGCTAGGTGACTATGGTAATAACTAATTATTCTTTGTTATTCTTACATGCTAAGTCGTAAGATGTTATAAGGGAATGTTGCCCAGTTACTAAGCAGTTCACTAACCGCATGGTGCGCGGATCGTGGCAGCAATTCAGTCCGAAAAGCTGAAAAGGCGTCAGAAACGCGACGGGTTGATCTGGGGGTGCTGATGGAAACCCGGTCATTAGATGTTACATGATGTTACGAGCATATCGAATAGATAAAATATCACTTGATTTTAAAACATTTCGATGAGTTTCCTACCAGAGAATGGCCAATTGTATGTTCAATTTTCGTCAAGAGATAAATCCATGGCTTGGTACTTGCGGGGACACATGATCAATCACTGTAAAACAGTTCAGATCCAAATCAAGTTCTTCAATTCCCCACCAAGTGGGGTTATTTCAGGAACCGCACTGATAGACAATCCCCCATGATCAACCATTCGGGGGATATACTATACTATACTATACTATATAGAATATACACATTCATACATGCATGCATGCATACATGCATACATACAGACAGACATACATTACATTACATTACATTACAGTACAGTACAGTACATACATTACATACATTAGATACATTAGATACTTTAGATACATTAGATACATTAGATACATTAGATACATTACATACATTACATACATTACATACATTACATACAATACATACATGACATACGTTACATACATTACATACATACATGCACACATATGCATACATGTGCATACATATGCATACATGTGCATACATATGCATACATATGCATACATATGCATACATATGCATACATGTGCATACATGTGCATACATATGCATACATGTGCATACATGTGCATACATATGCATACATGTGCATACATATGCATACATGTGCATACATATGCATACATGCGTAAATACACAAATACACACATCCACACATCCACACATACATAAATAAAAAATAAATAAATAAATAAATAAATACACACATACATACATACATACATTACATTACATTACATTACATTACATTACATTACATTACATACATACATACATGTGTATATATACATACATGTGTATATATATATATATTATAATCCCAAGTAGGCACAATATACCCCCAAAATGGTAGTGTTATATATATATGCACAGTTATCCCTTGGAGATGGGCAAACCACCAATTGTCTAATAGCTTCTCGGGTCAAGTTAATGAGCTTTGCTTTTGCCCTGACCGAATTGGTCCGTGAAGCGCGGTGGTGGGCTACTCCAGGGACTGCGTCGTGTCCTTGGGGTGCATTTTGTTTCTTGATCCTCCTGGCATTCATCTTTGGCTGCTGCTGCGGTGCATTTGCAGTAGGCTGTGCCTTATCTCAGGGTTGCCAGCGTGTAGGACTGGTTTTGGCTCGGCTGGCTGCTGCATACTGGGGTCCCCAAGCTGCAACTGTGGGCCAACGACTAGCTGAATATCGCCGGGAACTTTGATGCTTGGGGGGGCTGAGGAACAAGAGTTGAGTTTCCAGTTTGAAAACCTCCAGATTTCCATTAGGGTGACTGTGCGCCCTCTCACCACTGCTTCTGTCAACAGGGCTTCAGGTTCTGGAGTCCAGGTGGCAGCAGAAGCGGATAGAGGACCGGCAGGTGAGGCCGAGTTCATTGATCCCTACCACATCAGCATTGATTTGGAAGAGCGTGCTCTTGCGGCGCGTACTGCTCCTGATCTTTCTGCTCTTCCCCTACCTTTTCTGCGATATCTTGAGTCTCGACTTAGGGGTAGTGACTCAGAGTGGACATCACGAGCAAGGTTGGCAAGAGCTTTCAGGGCAGGGTGTGCTGCCTACCGCCGGTTGAACGGGGAGTTCTCCGAGGTGTCCAGTCCAGGAATCCCTTTTCGGAACACCATCTACATCATCCTTCGCTGCCCACGCTATCCTGCGGGAGTGTGGACTAGTGATTACTCTGCTTTCATTGAGGCCTGCGGGCGAAGTCACGATTCCGACTTCCACCGCAATACGGTGTGCCAGGCGTTTGCCACTCGCACAGAAGGAGACGCTTTCTTGTGTGGGGCACGGCGGCAATGGCCGCCCCAGCTTCAGCAGTGAACATGAGCCCTCTGGATTCAGAGGTGCTCAAGGGCTATGTCGCAGGCGTGGATGGAGCTCGAGATCTCAGTCTGACCGCTGTGTGGCTGCCTCTAGACTCTTCAGATGCGGAAGGGGCTACGGTTGTGGCAACGTGCTACCCTTTGCTTTGCAGAGAGAATGGTTTTATGCTGCTTGTGCCAAAGACAGAGGAAGTGACTGCGGCCTTGCAAGTGGTGAGCAGCCTTTGCAGTGCCGAGCCCGCCATTTGGGAGGGCGAAGTCGACATCATCACTGTTCGTGGCCGTTTGCTGGGCAAGCAGGAGTGTCAGCTTGTGGATCTCACGTGGGACTACGTCCCGCATTTGTGCAAGGCTTTGGTGTTGCGAGGAGCCGCAAAGCAGAGCACCCAAGTCGTGCACTTCCAGCTTGGAGGAGCTTCAGGTCGACCGGTGGCTCAGTCCGCTCTATCCCTAGCAGACCACTGGATCACCGCCGGACTTGGGTTAGACCCAGAATCAGCCCAAGAATATCTTACTGGAGAGGAGCTCGCGCGGGACGACGATCCAGATCTTGCTTCACCTTCTCCCCCTGGATCCCAAGCGGGAGGCTCTGGGGGCTTGCAAGCCCGCATCAAGGTGTTAGAAGAACAGCTTGCTGGTCTCCATCAAGCCGTCAGTACCCAGCCCAGAGCTCAGGCTCGCCTTCCTTTGGGCAGCCTTCAAGCAAGTCGCGCAAAACATGGTCAAGAGCAGCAGCTTTTCAGTGCTCAAGGGTCGGCCCTTCGACCAGAGGAACTGGCTCGCCTGCAGCAACTTGCAGGAGCTCCTCCCGGTCGTTTGCAGGCTGCGGTAGCAAAGCAGCTGCCCGCCCCAGACCGTCAGGTGGCTGTTCTGGATGGGCTGCAAGCAGAAACGGAGAAGGAGGTTCTGGAGGACCCGGAGGCGCACCTGCTCGAACTGGGGCTGGACCCGACGCAGGTGACCGATCCTGTGCAGCGCCTTCTGCTTCTTCAGATGCAACAGAACACTGTGCTGATGCGGCGTTTTGCCCAACCTCGCGATCCAATGAGTTCTCTCCTAGGCGGCGGGGGCAGCGAGTCCGGAAGCAGCTCCGGGGGCGCCAGAGGGTGTTTGGCCAGGGACATGTATCTCAAGACCATTCAAGACCTTCCTCGCGTAGCAGAAGTGGCTCGCCAAAATGCGCTGCAAGAGCTGGGCATCTCCCGCGACAAGGAGGACAAAGACCTTATGCACCTCTACGTCGAGAGGCGGATCCCTTTGGCAGAGAACAAGCTTTTGGCACACTTCGCAGTGCTTGCGGCGGAGGGCTGGTCCATTGCTCAGAGCAGCAACAACCTCGAGATGCAAGGTTTCTTGGCTCGGATGCTCTTTTTCGTCGAACAGGGCCTTGGATGGGAAGGTAGACCTAGGCTGGCTGATGGCGGGTTTTCCAGAACCAAATACCCACCTCCATTTCTCAAACAAAAGGGTCCCTGGTCTGAAACCGTTCACCAGATTAGCGAGCCCTCTGTGGGTGTCAGCGAATTTAGCGTTCCTGCGAGATTTGGACTATTTGGAAGGGAGGATTCAAACCATTGGGAAGCCAAAAGGGAAATCTCAGAGCCACACCACAGATCCAGACGAAGTCCCCAAACCAAAGGCAAAACCGAAGTCAAAGAAGGGAAAGAAAGGGTCAGGTAAGGAGGGAGAGGCCGAGCCCAGTGCGTCCTAGCAAGCACTGGTTCAGCCGATGCCCGGGCCTTGGATGCTTCTATGAGCCATTTTCCACAAGATACATGTCGTGTCAGTGACTTGGCTGAAAACTGGGAGTCTTTGAGAAAAGGGTGTGAAGGTGCTTCTTTTGCCCCTCATTATCATAATCCTCCCCTCCATAGTTCCGGTGCTAAACCTCCAGATCATCCTGATACAGATCATGTTGAACCCGATTTCCCATCTGCAAAGCCGACTTCTAAGTCTTCGTCCTGGAAGCCTCAGTTATTTAATAGTTCTAATTTGATGCAAGTTTTTTGTAGGGACTTCCTCAGATCTCGCACAGCTGTCGGATCTTTTTGTAGGAAGAGCTTGGTGTTGCAAGATGCCTCAAACATGCAGCCTTCCCGG
>Ga0126342_10010186_pt1 | contig 16814 bp, 12 predicted proteins | sample Cyp1metagenome_FD_92528 | JGI IMG/M metagenome (GOLD analysis project Ga0126342, IMG submission 92528) | Coral microbial communities from Lord Howe Island, Old Settlement Bay, Australia - Cyphastrea 1 metagenome | ecosystem: Host-associated > Invertebrates > Cnidaria > Coral ... | reverse complement strand
ATATATATATATTAAATAAATTTTAATAATATGAAATTTATTTGTATTATTTTCCTTTATATTTATTTTTAAATATATTTTAATTATTAATTATTAAAATAAAATTAATAATCATAAAACATATATTAAAACAATTTTAATAAAAATTATATATATTAAAAATAATAATTAAAAAAATATATATAAATATTATATAATTTTAAATAATAATAATTATTTTATTTATATAGTAATTTTATAATTTAAATTTATATATTAATATATAATTATATTAATTATATATTTATAATTTATTCAACCAAAATTATTCAATTATATTAACCCATATTTGTTGATCAATCAGGGATAGTCAGGGTATGTATTGGTTGGAAAAAGAATTATGTTCAAAATATCGAATATAATTTTTCCCTAGAAATTATATTGTCGGATGTTATCAACCAATATATAGTTTTGTTCAATCCCGCTGCTTTGATACGTTGTACCAAGTTGGCAGTTTGTGTTTATATATTGTTTCCATGTAGCAAGGTAAGTTTTAAGGAAAATATATTAATCACTTCGAAATTCCAGAATTAGACTTTCAAATTTGGGAATATCAGGGGAAGACCCTATGCGGCCGACCGCTGCCGCTTGCGACCCCGAAGCCTCCCTTTCTCGGCCAACTTTTCTGCTTCATAAGCAAATGGTATGGGGTCAAATCAAGCTTGTCTCTTTGCCAAGTTCTGGAGTTGTAAATTTTGGTTATCGTTTCGGCGAGATTTTAGTTCAGCTTCAAATTCCTCAAAAAAACAATTCCACTTGCCACTTGTTGCATCTTTTGAAACCACCGAAATTGAGTCGACGAAGCAAAGCAGTAAATGATTGCTCTTACATGATCTTACTAACTAATAAAGTCCAGGTTGTTCTCTTAATATTATTATTAACTGATACTTTTATTCAATTTCTATGTTTCAATGTCTAAAACGAGAATCTGGGTCATCACGTTTACCACCTAGCACAGCGGGGGTTGCTGCAATGTCTCCGTTGGCAAAATGCTTCAACAAACAAATTCCATGCACCTGGTCATCGGTTATCAGCTGATATCAGCTGTACATAATTGATTATCCTAAGAACGAAATCAAGTGCTCGAGTGGATGGTCTTTCACCTTGATTTTTCATGGATACCAGATTGCAAACCAAGTCATGGTATGCTGAGACCCTTGGTTTCGCAACGAAAATGTGGCGCGCATATGCAAAGCAAGATTTCATCTCCACTGAAACTTGTTTGAATTGTCTGGGTCATGGATTCAATCTTGCAGCTATTGCGAACACCTCCTGGCTTACAGACTGCCCACTAATTGAGAATTGACATGCTTTGCAACGAATGATAGCTAATGACAGCTAATGAGCTAATGTATGTACGAGTACAACATGCAAACAAGGATGACGAAGGGGCATCCCTCAGCTTTCGATACAAACCAGCGCACATTAACATGATGAACATGAGACGGGAACATCGGGAACTGCGACCTCCACATCTTCTGCAGAGAGACCAGTTTTTCTGGCCAATCGGCGGGTGAGGACATCCTCCGGCCGTGGATTTCGATTTCAAGCCCCATCGAACGAGGCCCTGACACGCCCAATAATAAACCAATGTCAAACACGTCAGTGATGCTGGGGGGGGCTGCTTCCAGTTGCGCTCGGAAGATAGTTTGGTGCTATTTGGTGCGATTTGGTGCGGTCCAGAAAGGTGCAATCTCAAGTCTGGGAAATAGTTTCGTAATGTTTCGTACATATTTGCAATAGCACCTCAGTCCTGTAAACGACGTCGCATGCCTAAAAGCATTGAAGCATCGCGGGGCGCTGCCTGGTAAATGAGGACGTCTCCCCGCGCCCCCACACGGAGGAAAGACACAACGGAGAGATGAAATTCATTCTGACAACAAAGGAATGAATAAGGCAACTTTCTCATCCTTGCGTCTAGCACAAAAAAGTAGATGTAACCGTTTGCGTGGAATTTCTGCATTCGTCTCCAAACAGGAAACACATCACTACACTGATCATTACTTGTCCAACATTGTCCAACATGATGAAGCATAATTCTTTCCCCTTTGCGCCTGACAGTGGATCCAGCCATCCATAGACATTCTGCCTGCCGATGTGGACCATAAGTGGAACAAGTCACAAATCGCACATCGCCCAATTGGCAACAAAAAGATCACAAAGAAAAGCTCCAGCGTCAACAAAGGCCAGGCCAGCAACAAAATTGAGGTTGTGAAATCAGAATGTATAGTACACAGTTAAAACAATTCTTGTGCATGACTTGTAAAGTTGATCAACGCATGGTACAGGCTCAGACACAGGTTCCATGTGCGGGACAGATTGAAATCTCATGCTGCCTTAGAAGCTAGCAGCTACCAGTAGAGCAAATGTGAATCACTGCAGCATCATCGTCCCACTAGGGTCAAAAAAAAGATCACTTAGGACGACTTTTTCACTCACTTAGGACGACATTTTGAGATGTGGACTTCAACCTTCAGGGTTAACTCCATTGGATAAAGACCTTTAGGGTTAATTTTTTTAGGGGGGACAGGGGACCGGGGACAGGGGACCAGGGACCGGGGACAGTGGGAACAAGTAGAGGTAAGAGACAGGACATCGAACACATTGGACTCCATTGGATACACACCTTTAGGATCCTTTAGGGTCAATTTTTTAGGGGGACAGGGGACCGGGGACAAGGGACCGGGGACAGTGGGAACAAAGTTTGACATGGTCCACGGGCCTTTGAGAAAGTCAACTTCAACTCGATGGCCCAGCCTGGTAGCATCTGGTAGCAATATTCATGCTGTGCAAAGAAAGCAAAACGGACCACTGAATTCCATTCCAACCCATATCTGTCAGGTTGCGACGCAGGACTACTTACACTTTCATGTACATATTCTCAGTTCATTAGCCTTGTGGCCAGAACTCATATATGATATAAGGTTTGCCCACATCTTTTACCTTGCAGCACTCATAGATGCAATCCGAGGATCAAAAACAATGCCTTCAAAGAAACACCGCAGCAGTCGCGACAAAGCGTCTGCGCCTTTTGGCCTGGACCTTGCTCAGCAGCCAGTGTGTCTCTGCTTTCCATGTTCCAAGAAAGGACATGTCTGTCTGCCGTGCTGATCTCCTTCACAACAGACAGAACCGATTGCACCCTTTGACAAAGGGGTATTCTCTCCATCTACTTCAAAGTTATACCCCCCGGCCAAAACATGTTCCATGCATCATTTTACCATATTTTGCCTCTTGAAAATATGCGATGTGTGTAAATAAAGATCTTGAACCTTGACAGGACAAGGGATGAGGAGATCGCATGGGCATTGGTCGTCCCAGGTTCTTGGTCTCTATATAAAGTTTAGTGAGGATATATATAATTATATATATATATATATATTAAGTTTCCGTGCGGTCAATGGCTCGCGATGGACCCCTTCATGAATCTGTGAAGTATACTGTTAATTATTGTTAATTACAGTATGCTTTAAGCTTGTTTGACTGCAGAATGGGGTTGAACCAGGTTGAAGCATCATGAAGAAACTATTGAAAGCTAATTAATGGAGATGGGGCAAAACTGCACCAAAAGATCTGACGTCAGAAATTTCTCTTCGTTGCGCTGGTGTTTGGGCGTTCATGTCCGAAACACAGTGCCAAGAAACCGCTTCCAAGAGAGCGCACTTTCTCGGAAAACCTGACTTGCGGGCGAATCAAGTGGAACTGACCTAATTTTGGTTGCCTTTCGTCGTTTGGCTCTTGTGGCTTTCATTGGCTTTCCGGAAAATTCAAATTGACCGCAGGAATAAGATCCAAGTAATAGTGGTGACATTTTCCATCCCCTACTCAACTTCAAAGTCCCCGCCAGGAGCAAAATCATTCTTGGCTCCTGTAGGTTTCCCAGCACTAAGTTGCCTCAGCCCAAACCAAGACCCACTTCAGGACCCCAATGTATCAGTGCAATATATTGATCGTCTGTGCGTTCCCAAAAAACACGGGTGGCAGTGAGCCGGCTGGATTCCCGAGTGCATCCAAATGGCATAAATGCCCGATGCTGTGGCGGCCTGACCTGGGAAGGACGAAGTGGCGAAAGATGCGAAAAGATGCGAAAGAATCAGACGACTTTCAAGGAGAGTCCCTTGGAAGAGACTGAAGCAGGGACAAGAGATGACAAGAGTTTACTTTCATTGTCATTCAGCTAAGAAGCATCTATTGAGCAACGGGCAGTTCTTCACATCCAGCTGGGTTTTTGTACCAAGCTAGGCCAAATGAATTCTAGCGGATTGTGTAATAGATTCTAGATGTGTGAAGGTGGAACATATTCATCCGCACTGGCACCTTTCTTTTTGGTGGAGAGGAGGACCGTGGGGCCCAGCAGCTTTTGCACTCCTCGCAAGCCACAAAAACCGTCCAATAACCTCATATTGATTCAATAGATTTCAATAGTGGTTCAAGAGTGCAAACAGCAGTGTCGCTGCCATGAACCTCCCAGAGCCCCTTCCATCCCTTCCTGTCGACTTGCAAAGTTGTAGAACTGGCATTGCGGGCAAGTCCAGTCCTTAGATTGGCACTTAAGGCAGCTAAAACTGGTGCATTTTAGCTCAGCCTTCTCGGAGGATCACTCAAAAGGGCGCAAAAAAGTCGAGAAAGACTTGTGACGCAGAGTCAGCACGAGGGGTAAATGCACCAAACGGGCCAATTGAATCCAATTGAGGAATCAAAAGACTGAAAGCAAGCGATCACATGCCTAAAAACGAAATGGAAACATACAGTATGACAGCATATTATGACAATATTACTTTTTGGGCATGAGAGTGCTTTTCAGTCTATGCCATGCATTTTGTTTGCTTTTCTGAAACAACATTTCCCTTCAGCAAAAATCAGCAAAAAGTACGGCAGCCAGTTGACTCAGACTTGTCCAACCGTCTGTAAAGTATTCTATAAATACATGAATAACAATGTAGACAATCATGCCCGCCCAACACCACCCCATGCTTCCAGTACGCCGAACTAAAGCAAGGGATAAAACAACAAGACCTGCTTCCCATTGCTTCCCCACACGCCAAGCTGCGCCAGAGCCATCATTTGAGCTTTGATCCGTCATCAAGGCCAATACACTCGAAGTGTGGAATCCCAGGGTGCCGGAATTTCGAGCCTCAGGTGAGAACCACCGAATTTCAAATGATTTGAACATTTGCAACTGTAATCAATTGAGACAACACGAAGGACTGAAGCTTCCAGATCTTCCAACACAGTCAGCATGAAATTTAATTGTGCGCTCAAACATTCCAACTCATACACCGAGGAGCAAAAAGGGTACCATTGTCTTTCCTGAAGTGAGCATGCTGGCTGAGAAATGGTTGTTCATGACGTGACAACAGGAGCTAAGAAGTACCATCCTGGAAAAATATGCACCTGTACCAGGTCCGTTCACAATTCGTACCTAATATCTATTCCACTGGTTTACCATTCTATGGAATCAATTCCACTTGTTGAGCAATTCACCTTCCTCATGCTAATGGCATTATCAACTCACCTTCCCTTTAATCTAAACTTCTGACAAAAACATTAATTAATTAAAGAACCTACGCCGCCCTACCTAGGATGACTTCTTCATTGAGCTGAAGGCCCATGAAGCGTTTCGATATGCGTTCAATCCATTGAATTCCCAAAATTTCCCAAATGGATCCAAATGGATCTTGGCGAAACTGAATGGACTCACGATGAATTTCTGAATAGGCAATCAAATGATCAAATGATCAAATGAATGTAAATACCGAAGGCCAGTTGCGTCAATTTGCAAATGAACACCTGGACATCAAAACCTGCACTCTGTGTTCCCTCCAGAATTGTTGCACAATGTTGCAAATACTGTAGAATGCAAACCATGCAAACCTACACGAAGACCTACTGCAAGGATCTGTAAGGTATCTGGTACATATGACCATACATGTATACATGTACACTCATTGAAAGGCATAAGTATGCGTATAACCATAACTATAACCATATATGCTAGTGTGCGTAAAAGTAAAATTAACCGTAAAGTGCATACAAGACACAAACACAGCACATGTATCGGTATCAGTCACTTGCAAGTAGTATACACTATCACTGCCCAAAAGACTGGCTGCGAATCTGCCCACCCCGTAGCCCTTCATGCTCTAGGCTCAAGAGCATCACATTGGGCCACAGAGCTGCACACAGCAGCGCTCGTAACAACTGAAAACGTCGACGGTCAAACTCCTCCATGCCAAAGGAATGTCTGAAGGTCATCCTAGTCTTTCTATGTCTTTCTTTGAGCAGGTGCCCTAGTGACATAATTAGTGCCATTGAACATGCTGAGGATTCTGTATATCAAGCCTCAATATTTCGACTAGGTGTGCACAAACGCATTCCGCACGAAGCTACAAACAACGAGTTGCTGTGAGATCGACCAGAACCAACGAATGAAGTGTGCCTCGTGAATATTGTACAATCAATGCACCTCATCCAAGTACCAAAATACATCACAAATCTATTGTACAATGGCACATGTGCAATAGGTATACATACTGTTTACATCTAATAATCATCTATATCTACTTTGTGATACTGGAGAAGTCACGTTGTTCTGGTGCAAGTTTCAATCCTCCTTTGCATGGATGAGGCTCGACAAACACGCAGGCATTAGAGATCCCTTGGCGCTGGGCCTCCAAAGAAACAACATGTGCATGAGCTGTCATGAAAGTGCATCATGATACATAAATACGTGTTGAATATATGTATAATTATATATTTATATGTTAAACATTGCAAACTTATAAACAATGTCGCAAGAGTCTGATGTGCGAAGAATCGGCTCAAAGCTGTAATTTGTGTTCAACTTGCCAGGTGTCAAGGCCATGCAGGGATCCACCTGATCCACCTCCAAAATTTGTTGTGTTTCTCACGATCACTCCAAAATCCAAGCCCATACCAAAATCTGCAATGAGGCGTTCAATTTGTCAATAGATTAAATTGTTCACAAGTCTTGGAAAGTCACTGCATGTCACTGCCCACCTCTCAGAAACTTCCGTCTGCTCGTGGGTGGCGAATCCTGTCCCAAGATGCATCGCCGGGCGACTTGAAAAAATGCTACAAGTGTAGCAATCTCAGGTCTGAAATCATCCATCTTGACATGACACCAAGGGGCATGATCTGATATTGGATCGTGCCACATTCCACAATCTTCAACAACAACGGGGATATCACTTCATGTTTGGCAAAAGGTTGCTTACTGGTGATCAAGAAATGATAGCCTGAAAGAAAAATACACCGTCCTCTCCAAGAACCAACTTCAGAGCTGAAAAACACGATTATGTGGTGACAGAGACTGAACAAACGCCTTGTCTGAAACAAAGCAAATCAGTGACAAACAATTCTGCTATTTTTGAGATGCGTCACCTCTGCATTCTCATGCCCTTACCCGGTCCCGTCCCCATCCATCCCTTTTCAAATGGGGATCATGGAGTTTTATCTCTCTTGAAATGTGTTGATCTTTTGAAACTCATGCTGGAATTCCAGGAGAGCACCTTGTTCAACCAGAATTCCAAGAAGGTGGCGCCGCATGTCAGACACCTTGTCCAATCGCGGCAAGACACATCTAGACGTCCATAATTTAATGTGACAGCAAAAATCTCTGCAAATGATCCGCGCGTTTCTTTTAAATTTTCCCGGCCGCACACGCACCAAACCCTGTACGCGCGGGGAGACTGGTGGGTAAGCAGAGAAGTGCACCATTTACTGTGCAGAATTGGGTTCAAACAGCTAGCAAGTGCGCGAAATTAACAGCAACCATGTCATTTTTTTTGATGCGTGCCCGTGCGCCTGTCACCCCGATACATGTTGGGCAAAATCCGCCCAGATCACAATGAAGGCGTGTGATGTTAGGAGAGCTGGCACAAGTTATCTCAGTTCTGTTGACTTGGTTCATGTTTGAGCTGTAGTTTTGGGGGAGTTGCCGCTCGCTGAGCTGTCACGATGATTTTTTCTTGTGTTACTAAAAAACACATAAAGAAACATATGAAACACACATTATATCTAACCCATGTCGGCATTGTGTCTTGCAAACTTTGACCCCTTGCAATGCAGCAGCGTTTTGTTGTTTTATTATCTGTGTTGGCGCCGTAGTTGAACTATCGTCTATCCACAGGATGCGAGACAGTACAGTACAGCCTTAGCATCTAGAAATTGCCCATAGTCATCCAGCCCTTTGAAACTTTCAAGCCCCCAATTTAGTCCCCAACGACGAGCCATCTGTGAAGGCATGCGAGGACCGTCCCCACCAATCTGCCAAGGTGCTGTTTCAAACGCTTGAATGTCTAGACCTCGGGGAAAGCAGTGCAAGGAAAAAGCACAACTGAAGGTCTACTTCGAGTTTCCTAGCACTGTCACGGGTGACTGTCAAGGGTGGTTTAACATGGTTATACGGCCAAATATGGCCATGAACTCCATGAACTTGATGTTGCAGCAAAGGATGGCAAAAGGCTCAGAACATCTCAGAACATCTCAGAACCCAGCCGTTTTCACGACACCATGATCGTGCTTGCTGAGAATGTCGACCGAGTTGTTCCCAGCGTTCGAAAAGCTTCCTTCAGCGGTTGAGTTAATTGGAGCAACAGCCAAAAGGGCGGGAGGAATAAGTAAAACAAAAACAGCTCGTCCTGCAAGCAAGTTCGGGATTGCGTACACAATTCTTCTTTTTGCGAGCTTCATACCCTGACTATCCACGACTATCCCTGACTTCTGCGTGTTGCTTTGGGCGTCATGTTTCCTTGTTGCACCGAACGGCCAGAGCATACGGAAGCAAAACAGCCAAACGTTGCTACTAGTAGAAACGTTGCTAGAGCCATTGCTCAAGTCAAGCGTCACCAAGAGCAACTGGTCACTTTCCAGGTCTCCAGCGAACTCCAACTGGCAGGTGCACAAATAATGCTTTCAAGTAGACTGGCTGTGGATGGCTTTGACGAAATCCCAATACCCAATATCACAGGACATCCTGAAGGATGCTTTTTGAAGTCAAGTCAAGCTTAAACATGCAACATCAGAGGGGATTGGAAGCCAAACAGAAAGTTACAAAAATGAAATATTTTGTTTCTCCCTTTCAGGAAATGTAAGAAACAATCGACAAAACAACCACTAAATATCGTAAGGATCTGCACACAGCTTCTTTATCTGCCAATTCACCAAAATAGGCAGTCAAGGCGTCTCACGGCTGACACGTCAAACACGCGAGACGAGCCTTTCGTTGTTCACTCGCTCCTTTGCCGCCGCCCTTACCATCTGCATTGACCTTGGCGATATACATAAATGGAATTCACTGGATAGAATCTCAATCACTCGGCACCTTGCAAACCCTTGTGCTGACCCTTGTGCTGTGTGCACTGCAGGGACTTGCATCTGACAGGGCCAGTATTAGCTTGTATCGGTCCCGATCCAACTGAAATCACATCAGACCCTTGCAACCCCCCAACAACATCCAACAATGTTCATGGCCCCCTACCCTCTCTGGCTGTGGCTGTAGTGGGGGCAATGTGGGTTGAGTTCTGTGATACTAGAAGCTTGCTTTAATATTGTTAGTTGATGGTAGTTGTGTAAAACTTTAAAAAATGCATAGGCATTGGGCAGTGGGTTATAGTAGTGAAGATATTACGCAACTGGTAGACAGCTAGAATGTATGCAGTAGGTAGTATGTAAGTTAGTAAGAAGTGGGTATGTTTATATAGCTAATTAATATATATATATATATATAATTATGAATATATATATTATATATATACATATATAATTGACATATATATATATATATGTAAATAAATAAATAAATATATATATGTATGTATATGTATATATGTATATATATATATATATGTATAATATGTATATATGTATATGTATATATATGTATATATACATATATAGCTAGCATATCGGTACTTGGAGTCGGTAGTGAGTTAGTACGTAGCTGGTATACAGCTGGCAAATTGGCATCCTTATCATTCTTAGTATGCAGCTGCTATATCACCAGCATATTTAGGTAGAAAGTAGATATAATATATATATATATATATATATACATACTACGTATATGTAAATATACGTATATATAATATTATATATATATACACTATACAAGATAGTGCCTGGTATCTAGGTAGTTAGTCGATATAGCAAGTAGATCTGCGCGCTGCCAAACAGTGTTTGAGTAGCTAGCATAGGCAACAATGATCAATAACGGCAGGGATGGCAGCAGCATGCAGCAGCCACCAGGGTGGTAGTGTTTGCGTGGGGAGTGCGGGTTACAGGGGCGGGGTTACCATCGAGGGATAGGTGGGGACCAGGTCATACTTTAGAAAAGCCCGCAATACCGGGAATCCCAGCCACTGTCCAACAATCTCTGAGGTCAAAGCTGCAAATGGCGACTTCACTGACAGTGCTGCTGCAAGAGTACAAACGTCACGAGGAATGCCAAAAATGCAACCCAGTACCTTGACAAACATCGCTGCAGTGACTAAGCGATGTCTGACCAGCGAACCCAGGCAGTGTATTCAGATGGATTCACTTCCATCATGCAAGGCCCATCTGAGCCACCTTTCCCCGTGGCAAAACTGCTTTGCATTGGATTTGCACTGCTTTCCATGCTTACAAACTTGGAGACTACAACAGAGGGAGCGGTCTTTCAACAGCCCAAACGACGCATTGCTCTTGCACCTAAAACATTGGGTTTGAAGATTGGTCTACTGCAAAGTCTGAAATGGTTGCTTTCGGAACGCTTACCTGGGAGCTTGAGCCTTGAGCATCCTCTAAAAACCTTTACTCCAAGTTGCCAGAAGCTTGGCACAACCAGCATCCACGGGAAGTTGAGCCAAGTGGTTTCCCAGAGGTGTGAGGCGCCTGGGCAGGCTGCACGGACAGCGACTGAAGTCGCCTCAAAGATTCCTTACAAACAGATACAAAAAAGATACAAAAAAATCAAAAGCCTACAAGTAGATTGTGTATGCGTGTCCCGTGACCTAATCCCGAGACGCTGGAGGTTTTGTTGTCAATGTAGTAGATTGATAGCCTGTTGCAGGACTTAACTTGCCAACCATGTCTTCTTCTGGCCAATGTTGGTCCAATTTGATGAATTCATTCACATCTGACATCAATGCACCCCAAACAAGGACATCACGTCCTGCTTTCAGCTCTCCAATATGGACACTTTATGGCATCACTGTTGAGGACACCCAGCTTCATGACTCTATAGAGTGGATAATTCCAATTCGTGACTAGCCGAAGCGTGCAGGTCTCTTCTGCTCCCTTCTTGCACGGCCACCTCCCATCCCCTCAACACACTGCCAGGACACAGCTTTGCTTTCAACAACCGCTGCTGATCGTCCTGGACATTGCACAGCAAAAGAATGAACTCTGGCATTGGAATGCGTTAGACCGTCCTCCCTTTAGTGGAATCACGAAACCTGTTTCTGCAAATACTGGCATTGGGATGCATGAGTCATGAGTGTTCTATTTGAGGGTCCTGATTCAGAATTTAAGCCTAATTCTGGGCCTTGGCAACTGTCGCAGCATTTAGGCACTTTGACTAGTATGCCTGAAGTCAATTATAGGGACTGGACAATCACGTCGATTATGTCGAGTCCTTGGCTGTATTAGGATTATTAGGCACAAGTGCTATGATATCCAGAAGTTTGGCATGATTTCCGTGATCACCAAATGATCACCTTATGATTCCTGCAGCTACCATCAGCCATGCTCAAAGTGCTTGGATGTGCTTGGCATATTGTGGCGCCTTGTCCCAGCCCCTGGCACCAATCTCTTCATCAGCTGCCACCTTCCTGAGATCAAGTGCATTTCAGCAAATCTGTAATTATTTGGTTTTGTGCCTGATTTTGGATCCAATGTTTTATCAGTTTGATGATTAACATGTCGATGCGTATTCAAAGGCCTGCAACGCAAGAATTGACAAATTGTTTTTTTTTCCAGAAGAATCTATTGCCAAATGGTTGACATTGAACATCATTGAACATAGTAACATAGTAACATAGATTAACATATAGCCTGCTCGTATCATCTTTTTGTCCAAGCAATACACTTGCTGCTTGATGCCACCGAAGTCTCTCCCGAAGCTCCACTGCACTGAGCTCCACCTGGTGTTTCATGGTTCAGTGCGATGCAAACAGGCAACAAATGGCAACAAATGGCAACATGCAACATGCAACAACCTTCATCTCCCTTCCAAAATATAGCATCTGACAGGGAAAAAAAATTCAAGCAAGTTGCATTTCCCCAAAAAGAATCATGAAATTAACAATTATCACAATTAGAGATGTTCATCAGATTGGGTGGATTGTTCACATTATCGTTTCATAGAAAACATGTACAGTAGAATGCACAACGACTGTCAAATAGATAGCGCCTATAGATAGATAAGTAAACTGTAAACAAATTCCGTCTATGGCCGAAAAGGATTTCTATGGAAGTCTTTTCAATTAAACAATACTTCTACTGTTTACCTCAAGCGGAAGCATCGGGAAGCGCTGCCAAATAAGCCGAGTAAGAGCTCCGCCAACACGTCTCCAACAGCAAATAGCTACATCTAGCTACCATGCTGAACATCTAGCTACCAAAGAGATCGACCGCATCCAAACTTTAAGAATCTGGCAAGCTGTTGTAAAGAGGACAATACTGCAGCATCCTCGGCAGTCTGGTGTGAAGATAAACAATTGCAGCGCTGACCATTTATCTCACCATATGCGAGGCAGAATTGATACTGGTATACACACATTGATGGGATTTTGCCAGCCTAGACATTGCATGTTTGGACCTGGAATTCTCAAGAGGGAATGCATGAACACATCAGTCTTGGAAATAAACACATTGAAATTATATATATATATATAATATGATAAAACTAGAATACGTTGGAATAAGCTGGAATAAGCATATCAGACCCACCCAAGGAAAATGCATCCACCAACCGAATTTGCAGTCCCTTTGGCCCTTTGGTACCCTATGTTTGAGTGGCAGAAAGCAGCTCGGCGGAGAATCCACAGATCAAATGCAGCAGCTGCATGTGGTCCAAGGAGTCCAAGGCCCTGACCGTAGGTGGTGTGATTGCCTGCAGAACGTTGCACTGCCAGCACAATGCGCTGAACGCGCTGCCGGGTGAGCTGTTCATCCGGTCTGTGCAACACTCCGCTTTGCAAAAAGGCTCAGGCATGCATGAAGTGCATTCCCGTGAGTCCTGGAAAACATTGCTTTCATTCCCTGTCAGTCAGGAGGATCTGCAAGCCATTGCATTTAGCTTCTCATCAATTCTGAGATAATGGAGTGTGAACAAAGCTCGTGAGAATATGTCATATATCAAGACTCTTTCTTGGCGTGCTTTGGCCTAGTCCCATATTCCATGAATTTCCATAGCCCATGTGCATGCACTCGCATCACGCAAAACTTTTTCTGAAAGCTATTCTTCGCCGTCGTCTTCTCGATCACGGAGCACACCCAAGCTGTTTTCTCTCGTGGCCGTCGACTTCCACTTGCGCATAGTCATGAAATGCTGTGAAACTGAACCAAGCCTGGAGTGTACATGGCCAAGAAACGTCCTCAGTTTTTGGATTTCATCTGTGGCAATTCATCACATCCATCTCCTGGAAGGCGCACCTTTGGATGCAGCTCGTTTGGACGCAGCGTGTGGACTTTTCGCAAACGGAATGCCACGGTTCGGGGAAGCTTTTGCCGCAGTCCGGTGGAGCTGTTGGTAAGATGTACCGTACGATGTAGCAGCTTTACCTTGGCTTTGACTTGATGAACAATGCGCTCAAGTGCTCAAGCCAGGCAAATGGAATATGAACGCGCATGATTGAACTGTTGAGTGGCAAATACAAGAGGACTTTGTAGTAAAAGAGACTATATATATAATATAATATAATATATATACAAAGCACACGATGGAGTGACATAAGAAAATTCATAGAGCGGTCACATTAATATGTGAACATAGGACCCACACAACAGATCTGACTCTGTCTTTCTGTCCCTAGCAATTCACACTAACATACCACGTAGACGTAGAGAAACGGCCCCAAGAGTTCACAACGCTGACTCTTCCAAGGCCTTCTCCAGAGCTAATTGGTTTCCAAGCCACTGACAGGGCAGCCACCCTTCTTGTCCTTCAGGGAACGTCTACATCCAATGCAAAAAAACAACAGAACCGCAAAGAACTACTGCTGTTTTGATGAGAGGACTGTTTAATCTTGGCAACTTCAACTACAATCCCATACTAATTATTTTTGTTTTTGATATTTTTGGATGATCTATGCACGGCAGCAACAAAAGTCTGCCCACGGTGCGTTGAAATTTTACTTGGCTGGGAAGCCTGGACCTACACAATTTGGATGAACGATCATGAACCTTAGCCCATCTTACCCCAATTAATTGCCCCGCAATCATGGCGTCTCGTGCAGATTCTAAACACATTCGACATAACAACTGATAAGAGTGGCCCAAAATGCACAGCCTTGCACAGTTTTTGCACCCCTGCAAGCACTTCCTGTATCAACCCCGGCTGCACATCATTGGCTCCATGCCTTGCGCAGATTTGTGAAACATGGCCAAAGTTGGCAACTTCATTTGCATGGCGGCAACTGCCTTGAAGATCTTTGGGCTCAAACTGACCAAAACATTGCGAAAATATCAAATCATCCAAACACATCCAGACCCTGGAAAATCGGAGAAAGAAATGAAAAAGCAACGGAACTGCAGATCAGATGCTTCACCTGTTGCTTCACCTCGTCCTGCACCTTCTTGGTCTGGATGATTTGTTGGTCAAAGTCCTGAAGAGCCCGCTGAGCCTTCAGCCTGGAGCGGAAGAGCTGTCTGCCCTTCCAACCACGGAACCAGGCCTCAGGGTGAGTGGTCTGACATGGTCTGACTTGACGTTGGACTTGAAAAACATAATCTAAATGAAAGCAGAATACTTGAGATACATGAGAATATCATGAGAATACTGTGTTCAGTTTTGATTCTTTTCTTAACCACATTCTACACTGTTCACAGGAATCATTCCAATATTTCACTAAGTCTGAATGGTGCGAAACAATGCCGTCCAGAAGGGTGTGCATGACAACTCCGCGACGGCCGCCAATCTTGAGTCAAATCATTAAGCAGTACATGCTTTGTGCGACCTGCACTCACTGTTCTATGAAAGAGAAAGAACATTGTCGCAGGATGCCCACACGGCCTGAATCTTCGTAGCATTCGTACGTCGCTGGTGCGAACTCTCCAATCGTCTCAGTTCCAGCCTGCTGCGGACACAAGCCTGAATAGCAATGGCAGCCGAAGTGTGTTGCTCCGCAAGTTCCTTCTTCGACTGCTGCGATTCAAGTCGCTTCTGTGCCAATCTTGCTGCTACCCGTTGGCAGCCAAGCATTTTTTGAACACTGGAGGCAAAATCCTGAACAGATGCAGTACTTCCAGCATCGGAGGACCTTGCCTTAGCAAAGTTCTTGCGACCAGGTGTTGCACTTCTGCCAGCAACCGCAACACTTCCACCAGCAGCGGTGGCGCTCCTACCAGCAGGAGTGGCTGTTCTACCAGCAGGCGTACCGCTTCTACCAGGCGTTGCGCTGCTTGGAGGAGGCTTTTGAACTCCAGGACTGGCTGCAATCGGCTGCGGTGGAAATCTTTGCATCGGGGAAACCTTGACATTGACTGACTTGCCAGGTGTCGCACTTCGTTGGACGGAGCCTGTGAAGGGAGTTCTGACCCTGCTGCCTCCTGGTGTGACACTTCGAGCAACACTCTTTGATGCTTTGAAGTGCTCCACTGGCCGAGTGGGACCTTTGGGCTGTGCCTGCAGCGCACCATCCTTTTGCGTTTGTCGCTTGGCCTCTGCGTGACAGAGCTGGTAAGTTCGCAAACGGCTTGACTTACCAGTTGGTTTCTGAGGCACTTCGTTTTTTGAAGAGCACAAAGCCGAGATGCCACCTCTCTTTGGGAAGCAAAGTCTCTTTGCCTTCTCTTCCTTTCTCCGTTTTTCCCGCTCAACCTCTGCTTCTCTTCTGGAAACCTTTCCACGTTGCACCTTTTGAATCTTCACCGCAGCAGCCTCCTCATCCTTTTTCTTCTTCTGGTCGGCAGCAAGGTCTTGCCGGCATTTCCGCCCTCTCTCAAGTGATTGAATCTTGATTGCAGCCTCCTTCTTTTGTTGATCATGTTTGCGGGAGGCATTCCCTCGCTGCATCTTCTGAATCTTGACCGCAGCAATTTCCTCTTTCTGCCTTATCCTGTCTTGGGCCAGTTGTTGCCGGCATTGTCTCCCTCTTTCTAGAGACTGGATTCTTTTTGCTGCATCCTCCTTTTGCTTCCGTTCCACAATAACTGTCTGGCGGCAAGCATTTCCACGTTGCACCTTCTGAATCTCTACTGCAGCATCCTCCTGCTGTTTTTTCTTCTTCTCTAAAGTCAGCTGTTGCCGGCACTGCCTGCCCCTCTCAAGTGACTGGATTCTTGTCGCAGCTTCTTTCCTTTGCAAATCAACCTTGCGGGAAACATTCCCACGCAGTATCTTCTGAATCTTGAGGGCGGCAGCCTCTCGGTTCCTGCACTCCATTCCACGTTGAGCCCCTTGAATTCTCAAGATTGCCTCTTTTCGCCAATGCTGCTCCTCTTGCTCTGCAGCAAGTTGCTGACGGCATTGCCTCCCTCTCTCCAACGATTGGATCTTTGTTGCAGCTTCGTTCTTCTTTTCCTGCAGAACCCGCACTTCTGAAACTTGCTGT
>Ga0126342_10010185_pt1 | contig 16816 bp, 14 predicted proteins | sample Cyp1metagenome_FD_92528 | JGI IMG/M metagenome (GOLD analysis project Ga0126342, IMG submission 92528) | Coral microbial communities from Lord Howe Island, Old Settlement Bay, Australia - Cyphastrea 1 metagenome | ecosystem: Host-associated > Invertebrates > Cnidaria > Coral ... | reverse complement strand
TGCTGGGCTGCCACCCAGCAGTGGTCCCACCTGGATTCATCTGCGCATTGAAAAGTGAGTGCTTGGCCAGAGTGCCTGTGGGTGGTTACTTGGGTTTTATCTAGCAAGTAAATTTTGTAGAGATCCAGCCTCCTCAGTGAACGTATAAGAGCAGCTCGACACCTCGTGCATTTGTTGCAAGAAATGTCCTCGTGGCAGCGGGGCGTGTGTGTGAAACATCTGAAGAGATGTAAAACTTCTAACTTATACTTTTGTGAACTTGCATTTATTCAATTCAGCTGAAACGAGTTTTTTCATTTTAGCAGGGGGCTGCAGGGAATGTCATAGCTCTGCAGCCAACGAAGACGGCTATGACATTCTGTGATATCGATCCGGGACGCTGGATCGACGTACCTGCTTTTCCAATTCCAATTTGCCATGTTGATTTCCTTGTGCATGGCAACCGGCTAAGCCTAGAACCGGCCAGTCGATTCGTTTTTCATTTCTTTTCTGCACTGTTGTCGCAATCTGGAATTTTAGTGATCAATAGGGGAAGAACGAGCTGCATCAGAATGATTTGATTCATCTAGCAAGGACGTAGAAAGATTACCTTCGCACAGTTTCTCACTTCTGGTCATCCAACTACTCCTGTCAGGTTTAGCTGAAGTGTTTTTGCACGTACGATGCATTCCACATCAGAATTCGCAAAGATGGTTCTGAACAAACGTGTAGAAATTTCTCTGTGTAAAAGTTTCTCTGTGTAAAAAAAATTGTGTGTAAAAATTCGTTGTGTGTAAAAACATCGCTGTGTAAAGGATTCTCTGTGCAAAAACTGCTCTGCGTAAAAACTTCTGGGTGTAAAAACTTCAGTGTGTAAAAATTTTCTCTGTGTGAAAGCTTGCTGCGTGAAAACAATTCTCTATGTAAAGTTTCTGTGTGAAAACTTGCCGTGTGTGAAATTTCTTTGTGAGCAAAAACTTTCCTAAATTTGGGTTTGCAAGTTTCTCTGTGCAAAAACTTGCTGTGTGTAAAGACTTCTGTGTCAAATCTTTCCAATGGAAAACGTAGGGGTCGTTTGCTTTGGCACCGAGATGATTTGAGAGCGCGCTGAGAAGAGCTGACATGAGGTGTGACGAGCTGACAAGAGCTGAGATCAGCTGAGGAAATGTGAGAAGAGCATGAACTGACATGAGCTGCGGAGAGTTGAGAAAGGTTGAAAATGGCTGTGAAAATTAGAGAAAATTGAAAGAAACTGAGATGAAAGGAAACAAAAAACTCAAATGACATGAGAAGAGAAGAGAACAGTTGTTATAAGTTGAGAAGAGTTGGGAAAGGGAGAGAAAACATGAAATGGGATGAGGTGAGGCGCAGTGAAAAACTGAGAAGACATGAGATGAATTGAGATGAGGTGGGATGATACAGACTGCGGTGACAGTGGGATGCAATGAACAATTTCCAAAAGAAACTGCGATGCGATGAGATCAGATGAAATGAGACAAAATTCAACATTCAAAAGGCATAGCATCAGATTGACAAGCCGAGAACTTGTTGCTGCGAAACCCATGAGTCTTGTCTGTCACCTATAAGCGCAGCCCTCGCTCCGCTCTATAAGCGAAAGGCGTTTCAAATTTGAAACTTCCGCCCCCAGCTTGCCCGGGCACTACTTGTGGCACGGAATTTAAACTTGTATATCCTCAAACATATTGCAGAAAGCATCAATGCTGATTGATGGAATACCCAAGTAAAGCATTTGATTACCCAGGACTTGGCAAAGCGGAAAGCCTCCGTGACGTCTCGGTGGTCTCGGTGTGGTGTTTCGATGTGTTTCGGTGGTGCCGTGGTATTTCAATTGTGCCTCGGTAGTGACGTTCGCGGTCTCTTTGTGGCCTCTTGGTGTTGGCAAAACCTTGCTATTGGGGTTGTATGCTGGTTGAATTGATGTTCGAAAAAATGCAACCGCCAGAATTGGAATTTTTGACAATTTCAACAATGTGCCATACTGCAAGCTTTAAGTGCTTGTCAATATCAATTTCATTGGGTTCGCAAGTCATTGTTAGCGATGATGACCTTAATTGCAACTATATATAGTGCCAACCAACCATGCCAAACTGAACCTAACCAAAACATTCAGCCGGTTCTGGATCAGTAAATTTAACGAATTAGTGTTAGATATTCAACAACTTTTTGATCGTCATGTTTTTGGTGACCAAAAAAGTGAAACATTTGCATGGTTGTTGAGGAAATCAAGGCTCAACGGTGTACAAAGACATTGTGAAATCATGAAAGTATGTAGGCGAGGAAGGCTAGGAAATGCTCGCAATGTCGTGCAAACAATGGGCCCTTGTTTTCTGGTTCTGATGCTGCTTTGGAGTGCAAAATCTTCTTGTGGGACTTCCAGGCAGCCAGAAAACAGTTTTGTGGTGCTCCAGCACGGGCTTTCACCGAGATTGTCGCCACATCATGTTTTTCTCGGTGCATCTCAACAAACACGAAATTCACCCGCTTTCGTCTCCAAAGTGGTGCCAACTCCAACAATTTCAGCATTGGCAGTTTCGGCAAGTGCGCTTTTGTGTTCTGTATTGTGTGGGCGAACTCCGTTGAAAAAACGTTTGGAGGTCGTGCGTTGCCATGCTGGCTTCCAGGGTTCTGGATTGACAGGAAAGTGGGGTTGTTACAAGACGGAAGGCGATATTGATGGTTATTGGAAAGCTACTGGTCTACCCTGGTTGGCCCGGAAAGGGCTCCAACTCATGGACTGGGGTGCTGGGAAAAATCAAAACATTCGCGAATTTCTTCAAGATGGGAATAGCATCAAAATGGAATATTCTTTCGATGGACCTGGTCTTGGAGGTCTTGGCTTCACGGAGACCTACACGGTTGGCGATGGCATCCAACAAATCACCCGAATGGGCGGTGCCAAGATTTTGGTTGACCCGGCTTGGGAATCAGAGTCTGTTCTGCGTATTCAGAACATGAACCCAGCAAAGCAAACCAAAGGTTGGGTGAAGACATTGATTTCAGGCCGTGATAGATTTGTTTTTTTTGGATTTGTTTCATGATAGTTTCATTCAGAATATTGTAAAGTTCGCGCGGCTGGCGCATGCTGGACAGGTGGCCAAGACGAAGAGACTGAAAGGCAGATGGTGGATGGCGAGAGTAAAGAAAACGCCGGAGATGCCAACTGCTCAAAATTGTTCAAACTTGGCAACGATCATGAAATATCGCGAGACGTCATGAAACATCATGAAATGTGATGAAACCTGGCGACACTGGAGTTGAACGGTTGAACACGTTCTTAACAACTTGTGCACAAATTTAACCTGCATCTCCTTGAATGGTTCAGTTTGTATTGTGTCTTGCCAAGGTGATTGATATTCATAGATTCTATCTCGAGGCGGGGAATCGTAAGACAGTGCGTGCTTTTTCGTGTGCCAATGTCCGATTGTCTGAATTGTGATCTGTTTCAGGACAGCGAACTGGTTTTGGAAGCTGATTCATCCCCATCCGGAGGACCTGTTGTGAAATGGTTTTTGAAGAAACTGAGCTGACTCGCACCAAGTGCGGTTGCAGTTTTGGTCCCAGGTAGTTTTTAACAACTAAAACATATGAGTCATGTTATCTAGCATGTCAAGTATCTCAATGTTGAATCCCTACCTGGTTATTATTTTTACTGTACATAAGACATGCAGAAGAGGCATAGATGAAGAGTGAAAACAAAAGGGCAGAGCAGATCCCTGGGCACTTCAAACAATTGGTCAAAAATGGAGTCAATATGCAACTTGTGTGCGGGTGAAATTTTATGAATCTGTGTGATTCATCAAAAGTGCACGTGCAAGTGTCATGGCAAACCTTGGCAACGTTGAAATCTCAGGATCTCGATCCGGCTGATTCAGACGTTTCTGGCTTCAGCTACCAGGGTTAGGTGGTAGAACCGCGGCGCTGTGGCGGGATGGCTGCAGCATTTTTGATCCCGGAGATCGTGCAGCCTGGGTTGAGTCACCTGAGCGCACAAACCAAGGCCCTCAGGAAGGTCAAGGATGTCAAGGATGTCAAGGCTTCAACGATTTCGACTCAAAGTTCCCAGAGCCGTTTGTTCGCCTCCAGCATCGCAATTGTATCCTTTGCAGGGATCCGAAGAAAGAGATTTCGAGTTTCCAAAGAAGCAACTTCGGAGGTTCTAGAAACAGCCAAGGAGGAAAACAACAATGAATATGCGTACAAAATGGTGAAGATTGCTGCCATTGTCACGGTCTTGCCTTTTCTTTTCTGCATTGGAAACTTTTTCTATGATCCAGCCTTGAGTGACTTTAGTGTTGAATATGGCCCACATCTGGCACACCCGGCCTTGCGAACCACTTCTGTGGTTCAAGCCATTTTGGTATTCTCAGCGGTGCTTTGGCGAGAAAAGTACCGCAGTGATCCAATTGACCGACTTTTTGCTTGGCTTTTTGTGCCCGAAGCTGCTACGCACATTCTTCTTCACTGGTTTAGCCACTACCATGCATTTGCAAATTTTGCTTTTGCATATGCGTTCAGTGCGGGCATTGCTTTGCCTGGTTTCCTGTCGCTCCTGTGCTACGTGCCGAAGGAGAAAAAACTTCCATGGTTGTATCTTGCCTTGTACATGATTACTCAGATACCCATTGTTGCAGGCCTCACCAACATGGTTGGACCAGCCAAGATGCGTTTGAATTTTGCAAATATCAACACTGCTTGGATCACTACGCCTTTCTTTTATGGAATTCTAAAGCGCTGGAAGGATGTTCCAAAAGCTCCGGTGGTGCTGGCTACGTTGACAATCTCTTACCAGGTGGCCATGGGAATCATGGGCCCTATTACTGGAGCTTCAAACTTAAAGCTTTATGATCCCTCGTGCATCTTTCAGCATGGAGTGGTTGACATTGGCTTTGGAATCGCTTACGCAGTATCCATTGTCTGCGGTGTCTTTAGACCCAAAGTCCCGAGACCAGTCTGGGATTGAGAACATCCGGTCAACATAGTCAACTGTCCAAATTTGACGCTGTTAGATGATCTTGACAGTTTACGAGGAGCCGAATGAGCTTGCAAAAAGATAAAAAAGAAAGACCTTTGCGCTCAGGGTTTATTTTTGCCATGCCAAGGCCTGGTAAAGAAGCAGAAATACGAGTCGGAAGTCCTATTAGTCCTGGTTTTGGTCAAAATCTAGCAGGTCCGTTTCAGCTCTTTGGTGCATTTGATTGCTTCACCAGCTACCATATGCTTCGCGAAGATGTTGGATGCCCGAGTGTTTCACAGATATATTGACTCTTTCTGGCTTGGAGAACAACCATGATATGACAGGCTCATTCAGAAATCTATATTTGGAAGATTGCCACAACGGCAACAAAAGTGCAACTACTCTGTTTGTATAAAAACTGGTCCGCACATGCAAGGATTGATATTGTATGATATTGTGACAGAGGTGCTACATGAGTTTTGGTAATTTTCAAAGCTAGCTTTGAGACGAGAAACACTGTGTGTATTTTCGGGGCTTCACAATGGCCATGGTCCGAGTCCCTGAATGTGAGGCTGGCACCTTAGATCTGAATCTGCAAGAGAGATAAGAAGATCAATCAAAACAAACACAGAGTGACGCACCAGACTGCAACGCTGCTGCAACGCTGCTGCAACGCTGCTGCAACGCTGCTGCAACGCTGCTGCAACGCGAAGGTGTGTCAGGAGAAGGTGCCACTGCCACCTCACTTCGAAGCCCCTTGTAGCGTTCAATGTGGAAGGACTGACCAAAGCAACACAGCAGGACATGCCACTGCTTCAACCAGTTCAGCACTAAATCTTGAGGATATGCCATTTGGACTGCACGCAAGCTTATCTGCGGGCTCAGAACATTGCTTCCTTTGAAGCCCCTCGTTTGCAAATGTGACAGTCCAACTGTCTAAGCACATCATACCGATCAGAGTTCAGGTCGGAACCACTCGATTGATAGATTGTCCGTGCGGCAAGGCGGAATCTGTGGATTGTGATGCGAAATTGTGTCAGATCAATACCTTGCATTATGTTCTTTTTTGCCAAGAAAGCTCGTATCCCATGCCTTGTGCTGCAGATAGCTTGAGCTACTTGAGCTATTGAGTTCTTGCTTCAAACAGGACGAGTGATACGAGTGGGCACCTGATTTGGAGACGCTGTCCTGCTATATTCTGCTGCCGCCAGTGTTGCTGTCGTAGGTGTCTGAGGTACACTGGCGGCATTGAGATGCTGCAGGGTGCAGCTGTCAGAGCTAATTTGGACAGGTTGCTGTTGCATGCTGTTGCATGCTGGTGCATGCTGGTGCATGCCGGTACTAGTGGTTGTGTGCCATGTGTGCTGTTTGGTACATGTGTCCTGGGTGCTGCGGTGCTGCCACATTTGCTCCAAGCCAGTGCGGCTCCTATTCTCACGCACAAGTTTGAGACACAAATTGACACCAGGAATTTTGCTCCTTTTAAGTCCTTTTGAATCCTTTTAAACTGCAGTTTGCAGATTGTTTGCAGGGTGTGTATGCGCCAACGTGCGCAATTTGCTGTCGAAGCTTACTACCTCCAACTCCGCTGGCACAGAGCTCTAGCAGCAAGACTTGTGACGAGAAGCAACTGTTGGTAGAGCAAGCTATAATGGATTCCACAGTTGATTCTTCTCTTCAATGTATCCTAGCAGTCCTAGCATTTCTTCAAGACTTGAAATCAGTGGAAATGAATGAGGAACATGAAGATGCAGAGAAGCAAGAAGACCACAAAAGTCGTACTACTTGTACTGTCATTGAATTGCCTGCTGCAATTGTAGTGGAATCCTATGGTTGTCGACCCTGGCAAAATGAATGTAAATTCTGCTTTATGTCGCTTAGGCACCATAGAAAAGTGAAGGTTGAAGCACTGCAATTGCTGAAAACACTGTGTATCACACTGTGCATCTTGAAGATTTACTCCTGAAGAAGTATAAGGACATGCTCTGCTCCATGCGGGCGGGTCCTCGCACACAGAGCGTGCATGTTGGCCGCTTGCACCTCAAGGATTCCGAGACCTGAAGTGTCAGCAAGTTGCATAGCACGTTGCATTGCAAGGTGCATTGCAAGTTGATTCAAGTGATTGTGATGAGACCTGAATATGTTTGACCGATGGACCAGATCTAGCGCAATGCTTGTTTGTACAAGTGCAATCTTATTGACAGCCTAAGTTTGATTACTAGAGCGACAGTTACCGAAATTTGGAGTGCCCAAAGACGAGTCCGACATGGCAAGGTAAAAGCCTTCGGAGCAAGAAGGGAATGCCAGCTGTGCAGGCGACCATGGTGATCGTTGCATCAAAACGCACAACAAACATCACAGATTCATCTTAGATTTGTATCAGTATCATAAGTCCTAAGGAAGTCTTTGGAGAATATGTTTGTCTTGACCGTGCCTGTCTTTGGTTGTTTCCCTGACACCAGAGATCCAGTCAGATCTTGAAGTTTGACATCTCTGGTACTTTCAATGAAGTGACTCCAGCAGCCAGAACTCTTGGGTGCCAAATTGTCCCCAGATTGATCCTTGCTTTTTTTTTCCGGATTTGAAATCAATCAACAATATATATATATACATATGTATTGACTATGATGGGCATGATGGGCAACTGTTGCTGCTATTGCTGTTGCTCAGGGCTGCACTTGTGCAAGAACCATTCAATACAGGGAGAGGTCAACCACACCAATAAGACCTTTGACGGGAGCCATGTTTTCCGCCTCTACTGTGAAGGAAATGTGGCATGGGAGCAATATTTTTTGGGTAGTTGTTTGCCTGTGTGGAGCTTTGCTTTGAACGAGAGTTTGTTTGTTGCAGTGGTGGTGGTGGTGGCGGTGGTGAAGGTTGGTTCTCGGTTGTTGCTCTTGTTGCCTTCCTGTGGTATTGGTTGCTTTTTTTTGTTGGCATCTGGAAGGGGGTTGAGTGGGAGGGTGGGAGGCGAAGAAACATAAAAAGCAAAATCGGAAAAAGCAAGAAAAACACAAGCGGTCAAAGCTGAAAGGTGAAAATTCAGAAAAGCGAAGAAGCAAAAAAAACGAAAAGCAAGACACGAGTAGAAACGATAAAAGACGAAAAGCGAAAAGGCAGACAAGAAAGCAGCCAGACGGGAGTCGAAAAACAAACACACCAAAAAGGTCCAAAAAGAGCAAACAAGAGCAAAAAAAGACTACAATTTTCATCCATTTTCCCTGTTACAGAAGTGGATGGGCTTCACACACCAGACCAGTTGCTGGTGCGAACTGTCGCCTGATTAAACCAAGCAAGTCTAGTCAATCGCGCTGCAATGTCAAGGTGGTGTTTCGATACTTTTGTTGGTTCAAATCGCGACTAGATCCCGCTGCAACACACGCCCCCCTTTACGATGAAGGCTAAAAACATTGGGCCAAAAACTCTTACATATTCTTCCTGCAGACAACCGTGGCAGTTGTGATCGAAGGCGATACTTTCGCAGAGCTGTACATACTCCTTGCTAGCAAATGCTGGCCATCGAACATAGTAACAGTGATTCCTGACTTGGTAGGATGGTCTTGACACTGTTTGGCAGTTGCATTTGTTTATCTTCAAGACTATCAAGACAGCTGCTGGGTGTGCAGTTTGTGCATGTAATTCAGGCGCCAATCGAAGTCAGGCCTTGCATGGAAGTTTAGATTAAGAGATGAGTAAGATATAGATGAAGGCCAAAGACAGGTGAAAGCCTCAAAGCCAACACTTCGCATCAGCCGAAAAGCTGGAGTCACAGGCCTTGACCGAATTTGCCGAGGGTTAGAGAAGATCTCTGCGAAATCTGTCACAGATGTATACATATATTACAAATGTCATCGTAGAAGTCGATATAAGTCGTATGTTTTGATTTTCGCAAGCTCGAATGACTGACTGCGCGGCCCAAGATATGCTTGTTAGTTCTTGTGATCAAATTTGGAAAACACAGATCGTCAGGCAATATTACTATCGGTTTCTATTTGCACTGGCTTTGACTTTAGTAGCCAGAATTTGCAGCCAATCAATGGAAAACAAACACATTCAGAAGTTGAGGCTGTTCTATGGAAAAGTAACACAAAAAGCAAACAGAACTGCTCCGTGTTTGAAAGGAGTTGTCCAGTCCTCGGATCTGTCTGCCTTACCAGGATTCACTTTGAGCGTCAATGCTCTCAGGCTGTCTCAAGCTGCCTCAAGCTGTCTCACCAGTTTGAGGTCCCGAGTATGCCAGCAGAAACTGACAAGGATGGAATGCTGCGCTGCGCTGTCTCTCTTGACATGGATCCTGTAGTCAAGCTTGATCACAGAACTGACTTCTCAATGGGATTCAATATGATTCAATGCTATTTTCTTTGCTGTTGCTGAACACATGACCTGGCTGGGTCTGTGTCTTCAATGCCATGCTTGAATTAAATTTGACTTTGACTATCTTGGACTTGCTGTTGCAAAGAACCCTGGAATGCCGATTGGAAGACACGATTTTGGTGCTACGACGCTACAATTTCTTTAAGATGTGAGAAGCATTGCGAAATTGTCAGAAGCTCTTCTGCAGAGGCCACAGCTAAAGAGCTGCAAAGAATAAGGCGTTTGCCAGAGAATCGGGTGCGCATCTTTGCATTTTGCTTTGTGGCGTTTTGTGTGAACAGTGTGTGGATTGAGCCGGGCTGGGAAATGATTCTTGGAAGGTATGCCCAAACTGCTTGAAAGAGGAAAGTGTGGGCTTTGGTGCAGTTTGTACGACATTCAAAACGCGACTTGGTTCAATAAAGTTCAATAGTTCAAGATGAGTTGGCCACTAGTGTCACTAGTGGGATAGTTGGACCATGTTGGACCATGTTGGACCATTAAGCTTCACAGTAGTTGAGGCTGTTGAGGCTTGCCTGGGAAAGGTCTGAAGAGATGAGACCTTTGCGTGCTAAGATGTGCTAAGGTTCGTTTGCCATGACTGCAAATCAGCCCATCAAGGCTTCTCTCACCGCTGCAAGAGTGTTCAGATGAGCATCTGGACAATGGACGAGGTGAAGGCCAGTGGTGATGAGAATCAAAGACTGTTTCCTCACTAGCAAAGGACTTTCATCTCAGGGGCCAAGATCATCCTCGTTTGAACACCCCACTGCATTTTTGTTCCGTGCTTCTGGTTGCTACGTTGCTGGCGATGTTATTGTTGTCACAGGAATCTCGTCTACAGACTAATCAGACTACATCCATGTTCCCGTTATTCAGTGGTAGATGGAGATAGATGCAGTAGTCAAGTGATATCAAGTCTGACGGCTCTGCTTCGGAGGCGCTTGATGAGTGCAATGGTGGTGGCAACGCCTCAGCTGTACGCTGCTTTCTTTCTCGGCTGCCAGAGAAGGAGCGAGTAAAGCAGGCAAGCAGCTGACACCGCAGCTGACACCGGAAGTTCTTTGTATTTGGTGATTCATTTCCAATGGTCAACACGCTATCAGCTCTATAAGTAGCTTGTTGAGCTCTACTTCTTCAGGGCAGTTCTCCTGACGCCTACAAGCGTTTTATAGAGTTGGCAGCTCAGTTTGGGGGGAGTGAGAAAACATGAGCAATTCTGGCCAGAATAATATATATATATAATATTGATATTGATATTATATAATATGATATTTTCATGCATCGGAAACTACTGGAATATTTGGAATGCAGGGAAGTGTCCCTTGAAGGCGAGCTTACATCAAGCTACGATGGGCGGAGGACAAATTGCCGGAGAGAGTGGAGGAGCAGGCGGGCAATTGCGTGCAAGTCCAACTCAGCAGACTCAGCAGACTTAGCAGACTTAGCCCTTAGTATTTGAAAAGAATTAGCCAAGCTCTGCTTGGTTCTGCTTCATTAATCTTCTCCATGGGACTGAGTTTTGCTCGTCCAGCTTGCTGCTTTGTGGCATTGCTGGGCCATTGCTGGGCCATTGCTGGGCAATTGCTGGGCCTTTGCCGGGCAGTCAATTGTGTGTTTTCCGTATTGAATCTGTACAGAATCACTTCGTCAGTGCTTCCAGGCGCTGAAATTGGAGAGCGAAGATTTTACCCTGCCATCGTGGCTTGGCCAAGCAAGCCATGGGACTCGATGTTTTGCAGATCTGAACCTCACAGGTCAAAGAAAGGCAAGAAACGAAAGTCCAGGTGGCAAACCTAGCACGAGCATTGAAAAAACTGGGTAGATTCGGGTAGATGCCTTTGAATGAGACTATTCTGGAAATTGCACAATGACTGACTTCAAAAGTGTGTAAGGAAAAGCCACCATGCTGCAGAAGGTGCTTGGGCTTTGTTTCACTGTGGTTCAAGTCGATCACAGATTGTTTTCCTTTTCAAATGTTCAATGCTTGTTGTGGATTCGGTATGTGAGCTGCTGCCAGTGGACATTATTCATTAAAACCTTTCTGTCTCATGCAAATCAGAAGAACAATCTATTCGTTCCAGTGAATTCTGGACAGGAAACTTGGATTCTCCTCATGTAAAGTGAAAGTCTCAGTTTGCAGGGTGTCAACCAAGAAGAGAATGAAGACAAGATCTGACAGTGCTGTACTAGTGATACTAGTGCCATATATACGTTGTTCCGATTTCTCTGTCACTCATTGACAGATCGCCCAGGCCGGATATTGCGCAGGAGGCACGTGCAGAGAGATACAAGATGATACAAGCATCATGATTCTTGTCTTAAACACCATGGGACTCTATGGAACTCTATGGGACCATGATCGTATTTTGTGTAGAGTTTGATTTTGACCACGACATACCACTAGTATATCGGATAACCTGAGGTTCCTTTTGCTCATTCTTCCTTTGGCCAGTGTTTGCCGCCGCTTCAAGAGATATCTGACAGCATGCTTCCCACTGGTGCATCCCCAATCCCCCTAACCTACTGGCTGTAACTTACTTCTCAGGGCCTTGCTTCATTGTTGCTCTCTCCAAAACAGAAGTCAAGGGTCCTGCACACCAGTAATGTGGACCACAAAGGAGCACAATCTCATAGAATTGCTAGGAGGCAAACTGAGTCCACTGGGCCAGCTCTGTGCAATTTTCTGAGAGATGCTGAGAGTTTTGGGAAAGTTTTACTTCACAGGGAGCAGGGTGTTCAAAATTACACAGGCATAGACCCCAGACAAAAAAAAGGTTTCAGAGACACGTTTTTTTTTTAATGCCGTGTGAATTGTTCTCGGAAATGCCTGCGTAAGTACAGTAGTGGACAGCACCCTGCAAAGCACCCTGCACAGCAGCCTGCACAGCACCTTTGCCAGACTTTGCCGCCGCGCTCTGGACAACACCTTGCACAGCACCCTGTAGAGCATGATGCTGAAAAGTTCGCCACCGAAGACCTGATCTATGAAAAGAAAGAACCTCTGTAGTAAACAGACCTGATCTATGAAAAGAAAGAACCTCTGTAGTAAACTACTCTACAGCTTGCCAGCAATCTGGGGAAAGAACGAGCTCCTATAAACTTCCATTTTCTTGAATTTAAATGTTTCTACCTGCGCCCAGCTAACACATTGTTCATGGATTCATGACAAATCATTTGGTGCTCTTGACTTGGGCCTTAGTGCACTTAGGTGAATCCTTAAACTTGACATGTGACAATTGTTTGTGTTGAAGCTGGCACTGTGACGGGCCCTGCCTCCCCCTGCCTCCTTGCGTTTGGCGACAGTGCCAGAGTATGTCTTGTGGAGGTGTGTTGGCACCCGGATGCGGAAGTTTTCCAGACCCAGGACAGGTTCTTTGACCGTGGGATTCGTATGATGGAAGAAAGGATCCCCTTTGCCAACCCAATACAATAGCCAGGCTGCTGTTGGCAATGGTCCGGCCCCAAGAATGAAGGAAACATAAGGAAGTTGATGGCTAGGCCTTCTAGGCAGCTGATTTGTTTATCTCCACCAGCGTGTATATAGATCTTGGATGCTACAAGGTCTGGCAAATATTGCACAGAGACATTGACCCAGTGACCGCACTGGTAAGCAGAAGAAGATCAGTGGGTTTGGAATTGCCAGGCTGGATGTCCCATGATGCCTATAGCTACACATATCCTGAACAGGAGGTGCAGTCAATTTCTGCCTTTGTCTTTTGTTGACTTGCTTGAATTGCTGGTTTTTAGGTGATAGCTTTGCACGGTAGATATGTTTGTGCTGCCAGAACTATTGGGCTCTACATGCAGGGTCCGTTGCTGAGAGTTTCACCAGGGAGGAGATGGACCGTGTTTGGGTAAAAATACAGGAGGAAACATTGAAAGATATTGTAAGCATGGCAGCCAACTGGACGATTGACGACCGGCGGATTTGTTGGCCCAGGCCTCACATGTCCTATCCAAGTGACCCTCCATATCAAGGTGAGGATGCTTCAGCCATGACTGCAATCATCGTTGCAGTGATTGCGATGCCTGTCTTGTTGGCGTCCACAGGTAGTTCGCATGAAGAAATAGGGTTCTGCACTTACTCACCTTGCAACACAGCACTTGGACACAATTTTGAGTCTGAAACAATGGTTGCTTTCTGCATCTTTTTGCAGACCCAACTTGGAGGGACCCAGTGGCATCAGCCAACTCTATATCGTTAATTTCATTTCATGGATGCAGTGCACGCGAAACCAGAACGAAACACTGGAACCCTCGAATGTGAACCCTTACTCCTGTTGGGTCGCAAGGCTAGGTTCACACAGGTAGTAGCGCTGCCCCAGTCTCTGGTGGCAGCACCAGACCCCCACGTGCTTCAGTCAAAATTTTCAAGGCAGGCTTGCAGGTAAGCGTTCCAAGATGGGTTGCCCAAGGTTCGGAAGGTTCCAAGAAGGTGTTTTTGCTAATTACCAAAATCATAATGATTCCCGCGTTAATTTCGATGGAAATCCATTCTGCCAATCGCATGGTGCATTGAACCTACTTCATGGGAGTTCTGCAATCTGTTGCTGCTACTTTTTTAAGGGTCTGCTCTGCAGGGTTCCAAGTCCCCGAGTTTCAGAAGAGATTTTGTAAGACTATCTTTTCTTCTTGAAATCTTGCTCTTCAGGATGCACCTTTTAAGCAGACTCTCGGCTAGTAGCAGATGCTACAGATGTGTTGAGTGCAAGGGCTAGACTTGTCTCCTGAGGCCTTACTCGTATTCCGGTGGTCCTTCACTTCCAAGCGGAGGTGCTGCAAGTTGGCAAAATGCGCCAGGAGATCTATACTACGTGCATTTTTTTTTCCTTGTTTTGGAGCCGTGATGGCTTACATTTGTTAAGTCCACGGCAAAGATGTTTGGATGATGTGCAGGAAGTCCTCATGCGTCATCACACAATGAAAAGTGGCCTTGATCTTAGAGCTCTAAGATGCTCTTTGAGTGAGGAATGTTCAGAATGGCCTTTCGAGACGCATTCAAACTTGGATTGGAGAAGAAATCCTTGTCTTCTCTTCCTTCGTGATTTCTTGATGTTGCTTCGATTGCTTCCATATGTTCAATCTTTTTTCTTTTTTTTACCAGTCTGGACCAGTCTGCAGTAGTCTGGAGAAGTCTACCATGATTGGAGGCAGACTGGTGCACCTTCAGTGTCCACAGCGTCGCCTCCATTTTCAGCTGCTGCGCCCTCCCCTCATGCAAAAGACATGCAAAAGAAGTTCGAGGAATTTCAAATAAAGTTCAAAGAAATCATAACATAAATATGCAGCAGTGTAATACACAAGTCACAAAACATCAGAAAACTATCAGAATGGACAAGCGGACAAGCTATGCAGTGCCACCCTGGACTCTGACCTGCAATGACTTGGATAGACTTGCAACGAACTGCACAGGTCCTGGTCTACTTGGTCAAGCCCAACTGTAAAGGCGTCAAGACAGATCAATACCGCCTCCTTTTAAATGTCAAGAACATTCAAGAACCATGAAGCAGCAAATCGCCAAGGGTTCACATATTTGATATTTCCACAGGCAAAATCATGCCAAGCTTCTGGCGGCACAGCCGCTTACAGCAGAGAAGTTAGTGGAACGCTTTGAAGAGGCAGCATCTCTTCCTTTGGCACGGTTCTCAGCATGTGTGCAATGACAGCGAGGATCAGTGAGCATGACAATCTTGTTTTCATGTTCGCTATTTTGTGTATGATGGTGACCAAGGAGCAGTCCCATGTTCATGAAACTTGTATTGCCACAGCTATGACGGCTATGACTACCAAAATCACAATGAAAGCATGGATGAATATGCACCAGTCTCAAGGGATGACTGCTGATCAATGGATGAGCATGGATGGAGGTCTGGTGAGTCCAATGTCCAATCGATGTTTTGAATGCTGTAGACAGTTTACGCAAAGGTATTCTGCTTTGAATGATGATAGAAAATTATGACACTGCTCAATTGATGACTGTTTCCCCAGATTCATCCATGTGCAAGGACCCGACGAATCCTTGGGCAGAAGATGTCCTGCAACTTTGCGAAAAGCATGGCCAAAATATTGCAGGCGATCGGTTTGCAATTACTTGGAAGATGACTGTCGATTGCAACATACGAAATAAACAATAAATAAACACTAAATAAACAATAAATAAACATGAATGTTCTGAATGAAAGTTGAAAGCATGAAAAGGGCAAGGATTGCTAACTCGGAACACGGTATGCCACCTGGGATAGTATAATAACACCGGGCCTTTCATTCTGGCTTGGCTTGCCTTGCCCCTTAGCACTACCAATGCATCACCGCCCAGAAAACGACAAGAATAAAAACGATAACGAGCTTATGCCGTATACCGTATACCTGTACATGTTCATGAACCCTGAAGATGGCAACCTGCACTGGTCTCCGAATCGATAGCAAAACGAGAACGAAACAGGAGGAAAACGCAAGCGTTTGGGCGGATACCCACTTGACCGGTTTGAGCATATCACCTTTCGAAGACCTGTATGTTTGATACATAGCGAAGGAAAATGAAAGGAAATGAATCCTAAATGGATGGAACATGAAAGGAAACAAATACAACATGAAAGGAACTGAATAGAACATGAAAGGAACATGAAAGGACATGCATGCAATATGAAAGCAATATAAAAGGAAGTTAACGACAATGAATGCAACATGAAAGGAAATGAATGCAACATGAAAGAAGCACTAAGGGAAATGAACGCAAAATGAAAGGCAATGAAAGGAAATAAAAAAGAAACAATAACATTTTTTGACTTTCGACCAAGGATGCTTTCACACCCACAGAAAGCTGGAAAATTTACATTTCTAGTATTCAGAACCCACCACCTGTGAAAACGACAAGAGTAAAAAAAAGATAACATGATTTGGGGACATTAAAAATGACATGGGGTTGATATACAATCCCATTTATTGCCGATGACTTCAAACATGAAGAGGTGCTGTAGGATTCAATGAACAAATTCACAGGATGGACGGTGTAGGATCTTACAGGTAGCCTTTTTGAAGATGGCACTAGGTCAATCCTGAACAGTCCCAGATGCCTCTAGAATCCTCTAGATGTCTTCAATTTTTTTCAGAGACATTCGGCTTTGTGTTGTGCGATTCGTGTTCCAAAAGATCCACTTTGGACTTCCACTTCCACTCCGTCAGGCCGCTTCGATTTGAGTCCAGCCATGGCAAGCACCTAAGACATCGACTTAGGCCCAAGAGCCTGGCAGAGAGTGCTAAATTTGAATGTCCGAGGGTTTGCAATCCTGATATATTAGATTATATTGCCATGCTATGCTGATCGCTACCTTCCGTTACCAAAATACATGCAGATACATAATAATAAAAACAATAATAATAATGATTAAAGGACCGGATAACCCCACAAGTCAACTTCTTCCAACAAGCAACAAAAGAAAGGCAAAGACGGCATGGGGTAAGCAAGAAAGAGAAAAGAGATGGTGAAGGATTGGTGTGGAGTAAGTT
>Ga0126342_10010184_pt1 | contig 16817 bp, 13 predicted proteins | sample Cyp1metagenome_FD_92528 | JGI IMG/M metagenome (GOLD analysis project Ga0126342, IMG submission 92528) | Coral microbial communities from Lord Howe Island, Old Settlement Bay, Australia - Cyphastrea 1 metagenome | ecosystem: Host-associated > Invertebrates > Cnidaria > Coral ... | reverse complement strand
TGTGTCTCTTTGTTTTCTGTTCTCTTTGGGGATGTATTATATTTTTTTTTATGTGTGTAATAACAGTCAAGACAAAGCCAGTGCAACCCCCCCTCCCCCCCCCCCCGGAAAAAAAAAAAACAGCCTATTTTAAATGGGACCCCAAAAGGTGCACAGATCCACTTACTGTAAATCGGGCCGGTAGGACCCAACAGAAAACCTGGAAGCTTCCACCTATTTGGAGTTAGTTTTTTCTTGGTGTGTGCTAGCCATTTGAGTTGGGGAATATTATATCCAGCTCACCGGCTCAACGCTTAAACTTTCATCAAAAGGTATTTATGGATAGCGAGGGCATCAGCAACACCCACTTACCTCGCCATGGCCGGAAATCCTTCAGGAATGAGTGTCCGGGGGGTATCGCTGCAGCTTGGCAGATAAACCCATCAAGGCATAACTTAAACATCACAATGACATCCTTGGACGCGGGAAATTCACCAGTCAAGCTGATTTGTTTTTTGGCACATATATAGGGATATTCAAATGAAGTACTTATGAGCGTGCTATATGTGTTTTTTTTGTGTGTGTGCATGGTTGCCGAATGCTTTCCGGCGGTTTTCCCACATTTTTGTCCTGCATATTCCTGCATATGTTTCCTTCAAGCTCCCAGCATTTTCGCGCAACGCAGGAGCTGAAATACTCCTTACCAACCAATCCTTCCACCACCCTACAGCAAGTGCGAGCAGCCGTGCAGTGGCTGAAATCTCAAGGTGGACCGGCTTGACCCTGATGGTTTGACCAGGAAAGAAATGGGGTGGTGCACCAAGTCGTTAGCTAAGTTGGTGCAAAGAACTCTAGTAACATGTGGGTTTATGTATAGGTTGATATAGGTCGTATAGGTTATATCATGTTATAGCTATATTTGATGAGGATTATAAACCAACAATCACTGGGGGGTATAACCCTATAGCTATGGGGGTGGAGTTGTGCCACGTGTGGATGCCATCGATATCATGTCACTGTACCCAGTCCGTACTCGTTGGAACTCATTTGGCTGATATCATGCGCCACACATTGATGATTTCAAAGATTTTTCTGCAGGGCAATGATGATGGCATAATCTTTGATCCAAATTTTCACCTGTGCTGATCTTTGAAATCATCAAGCTGTGTTCGCGTCTGCATATTTTGACCCGCGTTGAAGAGTCACGGCTGTGTCTTCCGTCCACAGAAGTCACGTCCCACATCCAGAATGATCCTCCATGACTGTTTCCCAGCATGGGATATTTGCAGGAAAACATCGGAAACACCGATAATTACTGGCAAAAACCATGGTTTTTGCTTGACTTTCTCTTATACCAACCCAGCAAAATCGAATGATTCTTAGTGACCTCCTATCCTAACTACAAAATTTTGATCTCATGGGACATGCAGCAGCCATGTTTTCACGGCTTCCACTTGTAATTGTGTGTTTATATAATTAATTATAAACAGTTATAATATATGTAGCGTGATGTTTTTAATTATGTATATATATATATATTATGTATTAATTTATTTTTTTAACAATACATATCAACACATTGCCATTGTGACTTGGCGTAATCGTCGTGGCTTTATCCGCAAGGAAAAGTTAGGAAAAGCCATAGGATTCCCCACAGATTTCTGCATGTCCAGCCGGGTGTAAAATGTCGCAGGCTGCCGGGTGATTCTTTCTGGCGACTCCGCGGGCGGCTACATGTGCATCCAAGCCTTGCTGGCGGACATGCCAGGCGCCGGGGTCACCAGGGGTCGACCTTGGTGGGATAGAACGATGGGAAAGTCATGATCGAAATATGTCGAAATGGAGGATTTCACAGGGAATTGGATTGACCCTGGGCCCTGGTTATCGAGTGGCTGGATTTGGTGTTTTTTTTTTTGGATGACCAGCATGAATGGGAGTAATATCAATAATATTCATCTTTTAAACAGATTTTGTGGATTAATTTGGGATGTATGAATGGCCAACCATGATCATCAACCAGTGGTAGCCATAGAATGTTGTTGGTAGTACCTGCTTTGGGGTGCAGTTGGGGTCACTTATGGATATAACCATATAGCCATGATATTTCAACCCCATAAGTGGGAATATGGACCCCTGAGCAGCTCAATAGCTATGCTTATATATCCACTTGTAACTTGAACTGCACTTGCAAGTGCGATTTTTTTCATTGAGTTTGTTGATTAATATTGATTTATGGGATGATGGGAATAGTGATGTAATCGTTACTCTGTTACTCTGGATGAAATTTATCATTACCTCACTTCGTGACGTCACTGGAATGAAAATTGAATCCAGGGAATCATCCATAAAAGGCTGCATGATAACAGCTTTTTTCGGATTAGTAACATGTAACACATTCAGCCAGATTGACATGCATTAACAGGATGATGGGGATATGTATAATCATTCTGGGATTAATTTGGAATAATCTGAAGAATAGTGTGATTTAACCATCAGATGGTATGGTGTACTGGGAGCGTAATGGGATATAATATAGTGGGGACGTGCATAATCATTTTGGAATAGACAAAGTATGATGGGATATGGACATGTTCGAAACAAGTCACTTAAAAGACTAAAACTATAATATGTTTGAATTGTCCATAGTCAGTCAATCTACTTCAGGGTGATTGCTGGCATTAATGAGATTGGATGATAGTACTGTAATCCCCAGTCATAGATAGAAGAGTTGGAAGCCTTGAAATGGCGGAGGAAACACCATCGATACATATCTATATCTATTTCAGACATCTGGGATTTAGTAATGGAGTTTTGTTGATTTTCCCATCTATCCTATAACATTTGATAACCAGTGATGCCAACCATTTACAAACCCGTCATGCCAGCCATTACCCTCCAGTAATTTGATAGTTTGCTATGAAAGCCATTGCCCATTTAGTTTGATATACTTTACCTACTTTTAGTAAGTAAAAAACATGTGATTTTCCATTAAATGACCAAAGGGTAATGGGATTACGGTATCAAACATAGGATGTTTAGTTGTCCCAAGAATGGGATTACCATTGGATTGTCATGGGGTTCAGTGGGCTTATATAATCAGCAACAATGGGAGTCTGTTTACCAATGGGTCGGTCAGAGGTACTGAGTGTTTTTTCATATGGGTTAACATGGTTAAACCGTTAAACCAACCAGGATATGTGGATATGGTGGGGGGATGTGGGGGGTATAACCGGGGGTATAATGAGATATGATATACTCCACCAACAATGTGGGATGTAGAACCGCCAATACATTCTTTTGCAAGATGGTGCCCCCAAATCCTGGGCTACATTGGATCCACATTGATTTATAACTAGATACCCTCTGGTAATTTAACATAGCTATTGAAAATGGCCATTTATAGTGGATTTTCCCATTAAACATGGTGATTTTCCATAGTTATGTTAGTTTACTAGAGGGTATAGAATGATCATCATGAGATAGCCATAGTTTGACGGGCATCTTATATATCAACTTTTTATTGAGGGGACACCACCTCTGTGGCCGTTCCCGGCACAGGGCTTGTTTTTTGGTGGAAGTCACTGATTCTTATTGTTTGGTGGCAGATGCTCTCAAGCAATGTTTCTAAGTTTCCCTTATTTGATGTTACATCATCGCACATATGCTACGCTTGAGCGCGCTGCGTGTTCGAAAGTTAAATTCATTAGACAATAGTTTAACATTCTAGTCACGATAATTTAGAGAATCTAGAAGTCTACTAGGTTAACATCAAAAATAGCGTGGCTTACACTTGGTTCACTTCAGGCTTCATTCTAGTCGATTTCCTGTTTGGAGATGTTCCACACTTGGATCGTCATGCAGGTTCGCAATTTGGCAACACAAGATGTTGCCATTTCAATCACCAAGTCACCAAGGGATCAATCCATTGGGACAGTTGATCTGGTAGTCAAGGTGGCAATCGAAGAATTCTCATTTATAGATTATCTTCCCATTGAAACCTTGAAACCTATTGAAACCATTTTTTTTAAATAGGGATTTTCCAGCTAGCCACGTTTGATTACCGGGTACGCATGGTTTCCAACTGCTGGCATCTGCTGGAAGTGCCCCGACCATGAGGTAACTCAAAACATGGAGGCTTTGGCACTGCCATTGGGTACACAGGGACTAACCACATAGATACCACTAATTACATGTATAATATATCACAATATATATATATATATATTTACTTATCATATCTATCTACTGAAACTATTTTGGTGGTGCTTTGTTTTTGTCCAGGTGTCCTGGGCGGTGTGGCACTGTGTCCTTGGCTGGACTTCACCTTCAGCGGCGCATCGCATCGTGACGCACGATGCTTTCTGCAGCAACGATGGCTGGAGGACGGGCTCCGTAGATGCCTTGGAAAAAAACATGGTACTTGTATGTTCGACAAAATCCCATGTAATATAAATATATAGTGTGTACACTATATATATAATTATATATGTATATATGTTAACTACGTAATATGACGAAATTATATTTTTTGGGTGTATATATATAATATATATAACTAGGTTAGGCAGATATACATGTCACTGCATTATTTTTGATGGTTACTAGTTACTATCCACTCAGCCTGAGGTACATACAGTGTTGGATGGTGATATATGTGATTATATGTGAAACTATCATTTATCTACATGTATTTATCTAGATGCGAACTAGATCTGGTGTTTGAACTGCGTCTGACCTCAAAAGATGGCCTTGTGGTTGAGGCATCCTTAGCCTTCCATGTTTGTTACCCTCTGGTAAACGTTTACGTAACTATGGAAAGATCCACCATTTTTCATGGGTAAATTCATTTTTTCTATGGCCATTTTCAATAGTTTTTGTATGTTTACCAGAGGGTATATTGATGTGCCAGGGGAATGGATTAGAATGGGATTTGAGTTTATCGCACGAAAACAGAAAAACACCCTCGAAAACACTGCCGAAATGACAAAGAAGAAACCCCAAAGATGGGATTCATTTTGGTTTAAATATTAGGCCGTAGGGTTCTAAGCAAAGTTTGCTGGGGCCTAATACTTGGAGGATCATCCCTGGAGGAAAGTAGCTGGTGAAGAACTGGGTACTCCACAAACACGAAGCAGTTACAATCTATGGGTGTGATCTTCCGAATACCCATTTTATATCCCATGAAATCCCATTTTAGTATATTTGAGCTATCATAAATCAGTTCTACATCCCATGAAATTCCCATGGTTTTCTTCGTTAATCATCTCCATGTTTCTTGGAAGATCCTCCAGGCCGTTTGTTCCACCAGGCCGCCCGAGATGAATTCCTTGGCTCTGCTGACTTGGAGGTAGCCAAGAGCCCTGGCTGAATAGCCAAAGGAATTTCTCCCTTTCCCCGGTTCATATGGATCTTAACTAGCAAAATATAAGGATATAAGTTGATATAAGCGGATATAAGTGGATACAACTAATAAGTGATGGTTGATTGAGTAGTTAGCGGATTGTACTAGCCAATATGTGTTGGTTGATGATGATAATAGGGAACATGTGGGACATTATATTATGATTATGGGATTCATGTTGATTATACGGACCAATGTACAGTAGTAGAGAATATCACAACCCATTAGGTTGATGATTATAATTATAGTCATTCAACATTGATTTTAACCAGCACAATATACCGAAATATGAGTATCAGTATGAGGATATAGCTGGAGGTAACTAGTAAGTGATGGTTGGTTGATGTTGAGTTTAGTGATTATACTAACCAATATATTGGGATCATCAGAATCCATGATGGGAATCCCTATCAACCGGGCAGCAGAAAGGGACGACAGACTACGGAGGGTTTTGAAAACTGCTCACATGTATAGCACCCCCCCAACAAAAATATAGGACAGTAAAATAAAGTAAAGTCCGGATGGCAATGGAAAAAAGTCCTACCAAAATAGTGGTAGATGTTGTTTCCTGCCTTTTTTAGGGGTACTGCAGATATATAGTACAATGGACAACTATAATCCAGAACGGGGGGATTTTCAGTTGCCACGTTTGACTAGCAGAGGGTATATTGTTTGGAAGCTGGAAGATGACTTTCCGGAAGTGGCCGGGTTGGAAATTCAACTGTGAATAGTGAGTTGGGAAGTCTGGCGCCACTACAATCCCGTGTGGAATAGTATCAATTTTGATGATGATTTTACTGCTTTGTTTCAGTGACAGCCCAGCAGTACTTCTGAACTTCTGATGAATTCTACGCATGTTATCCCATGAATGTTCACCAATCAAGACATATCCTGAAAATGATGGTGCCCGTTTTTCTTTGTACGGACCTTGCTTCTGATGTGTTCTCCAAAATGGAACCTTCAAATTCACAAAGCGCAACGTGGGTTACGGTCACCTTTCAGGGTGTGCTTGGGAGCCATTTGACCAAGGAAGTGGTCCTTGTGCTTTGCTTTGACACCCTCGCAGCAACAGAAGTTGCGACGCTGGGGTGTAAACCCGGCGGAACATCAAACCATGGAAATCCATGGGGGTCAGAATTTTCCGTTGAAAACGGACGTTTTGTGATCCCGTCATGAGGGTTTCAAACATGGTGTTTTGCCCTTTGACATCTTTGACAAGACCTGAACGCCCCCATCAAAGATGTGGTTTGGAAGACTTAAGGGTCCAGCAAGTCCTAACCCACAATCAATCAACGCTCAAAACAATGAAATATACAATGAATATAATGAATTAATGAATGATTGGAAATTCATGCAACTAATGATTCACTTTCCAACTCCTTTTTGATTGAAGGTTTTTAGTCTCCGCCTGGCTTGAACACGTTGTTTTGACGGGTTAAAGACGCAAAACATGTTGTTTGGTTGCTTATGATAATATATATGTTTTTGATGATTATGGTATATTATGGCATTATATTGTGTATATATATATATATTTGTATCAGTCCTTCACTTGCTGAAATTATGATAACTGTGCAACTCTTCCAATTGTTACATTTTACCTGCTCCGTTTGCCAATCCTCAACCTGGATCGGTACCGCTGGTTGTGAACCAATGGGATGTAGGTATGGGTCAAAAAATTCAACCGATATAGCTATGTCCAATTGGCTTAGACCCACCGGTATAACACAGATAGGCTATCCAATAATATTTAATATAATCTACACAGTGACAATGCACATTCAAATGGCCCACCTGGTGCGACTTATTCTGATATGATTCCCACTAAATCTCAAGTAGTTGCAGTTGGCTGGTCCTAATTCCCTTAAAACTTGCCCTGTCAGCAATTTACTTGGTCAAACTCCTGATTGTAGATGTTCATAGTGTGGTAAACCGGTAAACCCAACAGAAAACAATCCCCAACATCACCATTAGTTGCTATAGTGGGTGGTAGAAACCGTCCCTGAAAGTCACTTGCCCCTGCTGGCTGTGCATCCCTGCCGGCTTCAGTTGCTCAGCCAGATGGGCCAGATGCCAGTAAGAACCAATTTATATACCGCATATCCAAGTGGTCATTTCTAGTTGTGTTGTATTTTTCTCAGTTTGCCAGCTACATTCTTTGGTCCAGTTCCAGTATATACTATTATATACTGGGATGCATGCCAGTGATTAGTATACCCGCTGTTGACGGAACTCCCAATTGGCCAGGTGATTAGCTTCAAAAATTGCTGGACACTCATAAAGAGTTGTATCACAATTTGAGCTGCTTAAAGTATCTTGAACTTCCACTTTTTATAACTATTTGCAATATTGGTCCCATCTCCCAAAAGTTGCTACTTACCCTCCGGTGATCAAACGTTGCAATGGAAAATCCCTCATTTAGACTTGACTTTCCTATCAAAAACATAAAAACCTCCATATTTCTCAGAGGATTTCCATGGATTTCCTGCTATCTTTGTTTACCCAAAGAGGTATATGTCTCTTCGGGACTCTAAGGAGATTCGAAAGTCATGGTCGTGTCCTGCGATTTGGATCTGGTACAGAGCGACGCCAAACGCTTCGCTCAGCTGGCTACGGTGCAGTATCTGGAAGTCGCAGGCCAAGGGCATGGCCAGATGAGATGTATAGCAAACCCCGACATCATTAGAACAGTATTATATCCTACAAAAGTGATCATAAATCAATAATATCAATATAACTCATATGATAACTATTACTTTATACAGATATTTATAGTCTGTTGGTTTGTTTCTGTTTTGTGCGTCCATCTATTTTGCATCGAACGTATTTACTGCATATGATTTTGCATGTTTGTTTGTTGGTCGGTTGGTATCTCTGTGACCCTTTGTCAGGATCTCCGTCGATCAATCTGCCCATCATTCCCTATTTATCCCTATGGCACTTGGGTTATTCTGGACAGCACTAAATGTCATTTACAAGCTGCCATCCAGGTATAGCATATCTATCATTCTCTACCTACTTTATATGGGTGTTTTTTTCTGGGGAGGCGGCAGGTAGATATGCCATGTGCCATCACTGGATGTGCCATCCAGCACCCATCGCCAGGCTTTCACGACGCGCTCTTGCTACCAGTCTTCCATGACCCTTCACATCAGAGGGCGTTCGAGCAGATTGCCGGCTTCGTACAGAATATGCTGAATGAGTGATAATGAGTGACTGTTGGTGGTTGAATGATTGACTAAGAGAATGTTTTCCCCTTCATTGTAGCAATATGTTCCGACTTTATCAACAACAATCATGCGATTTTCGATACAGCGACTAGAAACCTCCAACATTCCAGAGAATTTCGACCACCGTCCACCGTTCAGTATCCACTTGAAGAGCTGATAAAATGTTGGCACTTCAGGTTGATGAACTTTGGTTGATGAGCTGGCCATAGCTGGCCATAGCTGGCATAAGAACCTGCTGGATTTGCGGAAGATGATTATTTTGTTCAAGGATCCCACTGGCTAACGATAAGAAGGGGAATATGTTTTGTTATGTTTTGTTTGTCTTTATTTGTTTGGACCTAGCAAATCCAAGGCCATCTATTGTGAGCTGTATTGAAGTCGGTTTGTCTTGCATTGTTTAAGCTGCAGCTGCAACTCATAGCTGCCAAAAGAGAAGCACGCGCTTTCAAATGAAATGTTGTAAGCGTAAAAGGCCCACCCGCACAGTACAATTGTTTCTTGGTTGCCCCTGAACCCCAGAAACACCATGAGTTTCATGTTGCGCTGTTTTTTTCATTCATATACTGCCAGCATTCTGCCAGCAAGAATATTAAAGATGTAGATATATATTTCATGTCAGACCATCAAGTATATACATGCAAATACATGGGCCGTGGGTATAATTGAAATAAAATTCTTTGCCATGCCTAAGCCCCCAATGATTTCTGCCGAGGATGCGGCCGAACAACAAGGCCGAAGGACTTTCGCGGCTCAAGACCTTGCTTGTCACCGCCCAAGCGGCCGTCACCGGGGGGCTTTCCAAGGTTCCAAGGTCTTTTTGGGGAAAGACCCCGCTTACAAAGGCCCAGTATCTAGCAATTTCATTGCCAGTTGAAGAGAGAGATGAGAAAAATCCAAGAAAGAAAAATGCCAGTACTGTAGAGAGAGGGTAGTTCAAACTACTTGTGGTAGGAACTTGTGCGCTCAGGTGTTTGAACAAAAACACTCATGAAATGTCTGCCAGATACCTGTTGGGTTTGGTCCCAAAAAACGTGTTGCCTTTATCATGTCATCCAAGTTTCAATGTGTTGTTATTTCTTTTTTTGATGAAGAGTCCATCTAATTTGGCAAAACAAACTTAATTGCTCTATGTGTAGTACTGTAAATTGCTGGCTCCATGTGTTTTTTTTTTAATAGATACATATATATATATATAGACATGAGATGTTTATTGCATGATGCTAGACTGCTCAAACCAGGTGCTGGCAGCTGGAGAGCTGCGAATGGCCTTGGAGGGGCCGGTTGGGCCTAGACTGGTTTACCCGGTATGCGAATGGCCGGTTGGGAAAGCCACATCCCCAAATTCATTGGGATCTTTTTGATGGGAAAATCCCATGAACCGGCATGGTCATTTGCCTTCTGTTTGATTACCAGAAGATATAGAAGTAGTTGATGAAAGCTGACACTCCCAAAAATGATCAAAAAAGGCGGCATGCTGGCAGAGCAATGATGCTTGCAATGTGGTCCCTGTCCAATTGTAGTGTGGTTTTCTTAGTATTTAGAGATATCTGCCATGAATCCCAGTTGGTTTAGTTATAAGCCAGCTTACCTATCGTTTTGGGGTTTCTTCTCGTAGGAGTTGACGGCATTCAACCAGCACCACGAAGTCATAGATGATCATAGATGGTATGGTATGCCTCAACATGTGGGACCAGTGTCCCAATTTATCTCCTTTTTGGCTGGGTGAGATTAGGATAAACTGAGATAAACCATTGAACATCAAAACAACCTCGCAACCATCAGCACAAATCAAATCATTAAAACCAAGTTGAATGAATTGAGCCTATAGGGAATAAGTATTTAAATAATGAGTAATAATGTGCAAAACCAATAATACACGATCCCCAAAATCACTTTTTTCTTTTGGCCCGTGATTTTTTGTGCAAAAAGTCACGATCACCTGTTGGTCTTGGTGCAGGTATGGCTCCAAAGAAGGCCACTGGTGGGTGATCAGTTACAGGAAGGCTCCCCAGCGATGCTAAGCGGATTGATGATTCAACCCGCAGCCAACTATAGATACCCTCTGGTTATTGAACATAGCCATGGAAAATGGCCCATAGAAATAGATGGTTTACCTATTAAAAATGGTGATTTTCCATGGCTATGTTAAATAACCAGATGGTACCCGGTATATAAATATCCATGAAATACATCCCCCAGCAGCCAAGCGAGTTATTTCATCCAAAAAAAATATCCCCAAAGGGGACGAGAGGCCTTGCGGCTGCCTGCATGTTGCTGGAGGAAGCCCTTGTAGCCCTCGGGAAGGAGCTGAGAGTTTGACCATACCAGATGTCTCAGGCTTCAGCTTGGATGATTTCGGGATGAGCCAAACAATACCAGTCATCCATCAATGGAGTTTGCCGCACACAACGGATTTTACAGGCAAAGACGGTGATGGACTGCTGGAAACATGGATTTGGGCCCAATTTTTGGACAAGGACATTACTGTAGGTGTTTAAAGGAACATTGACAGGGCAACCAGAGTGAATTGCAGAGGAAACACCTGCAACGTTTCTTGTGAAACAATGCCACAATTTGGCGCATGGAGTGTTTTGAATCGCAGCCCCGCAGCCCAGCAGCCCCCATTTTAGGGGGAAGGCTTCAATTTTGTCACTGGTTGGTGGTCTCAAAACGTTTATTTTCCACGCTTACCAGTGTTTTCATGATCCCCACTGATTTCCATATGGGTTTGTTTGAAACTAGGAAATGACCATTTTTACTGGATTTAGAGCCTCATGTTCCTCATCAAAATTTGCCATGGCGGGTATAGATTAAATTTGAGACACAGCTAAACATCATGTTGGGTGTTGCGCTTTCTAATTATGTACAATGTTATTACTAATATTCCACATAAATCACCATTCTCAACGGTTGCCCTTTGGTAATTCAATGTGTAGCTATACGCAAAACTATTTGCAAAATCACCAATTTGACTAGGTAAATCATGTTTTGTCATCATTCATCATGTATAGAATGACCCTTTTCCATGGCTATGTTAAATAACCGGAGGGAACCCTTGTCGCAAGCAGAAAAGCACCTCACTCCACAGGAGGCCGAAACCCTGGAAGCAGGAAATTTGGAGGAGGCTCATGCCTGGGAGCACCTTTCCTGGCGAGTGGCATTTGGTAAACTAACAGTCTGCTATTGAACATGGCCATTTAGTACGTTGATTGATCGTTTTTAAGGATTGTGATTTTATAGCTATCGAACATGGCCCATGTTTTGGTTGATTTGCCCATTCAAAATGGTGGTTTTCCATAGTCAACTGTTCGTTTACCCGAGGGTAATACCACCAAAGCTTCAATCATTAGGGATAATCCAGGCTGGTCAACCCGCCACGATGTGGATATGGATGATATAATTTGGATATAGATGGATATACAGTAGTAGGTATGCAAATACGTACTGTAGACCGGTTATTTTTTTGGATCGAAAGTATATGTCTGAATGTTTAGATGTGGGCAACCTATGGTAGGTGACTCTTCCAGCTGTATTTCTCATTTCCAGCTTCAGAAACTGCCATGTGACCCTCGCCCGACCGGCCGGACCGCTGCAGTTGAGGAGTAAATGGACCGCTCAGCACAGTGATGACGAAATGAGTTCACTCACATCATATGACCACCCTCCAAGTTGCAAGCAATTTCCATCCCAATAAAATAACCACCAACAACGACCCCTGTAGAAGTCTTATGTTCCGCTAAGATCGGTTCAGCAGGCATCAAGTATCCCAAGTGTAGCGACAGCAGGGTTTATTCGCCCGCATTACCTTGGCATGTGCAACTCTGCCCGAGAGTTATGCTTTGCCTCCAGCAATGCGAACCGCGGCTGAAAACGCCTCACTAGGGATGGCACAACGGAGTAAGACAAATGGACCATAAAATCTTGAACACCGCCTACCAGGAAACCCTGGTTTAGTATTGGATCTGTTCATTTTGAGGCCCATATTCGGAATATGTACTGGGGATCCCCATGTGGGGTGGTTACCCCATTTATACTGCGCATGTTCGGCTACCCTCTTGTCACGAAAGACACGCCAACATATATATTGAGATGTTACCACTCACCAGCTATAGATTTCATAGCTACTCCACCTTACGTTTTTCCATCTAAACATTCGAAACTCAGTTCTTGAGTAACCGTTGGGACATGCAGGTACCCTGCCCTTGCAATACACCGTAAACCATGTAACCATACAGACCCCGATCATCTGAAATGCGTGTACTTTGTCAATCCCTTTGGAATGACCAGCAGCTAACACCAGATATGATGTAGTACAAATTAAATTTGGTGGAAATAAACTGGAAAAATAGATTGCGTGTATATGTGGATAGATTGAAAACCGTTGAAACAACATGGCCCCCCCTTTGTTTGATACATGTGGGATCCTTGGGATATTGCCGAAACAAGGAAACTGGGCGCGCCTTGATTTTCAATGATTTCCATACATAAGAATACAGAAGTAATACAGCAGGTGATTTGCAACTTCTTTGGAAAACTATATAGTTGAATCGACAAACACCAGGCCCCCTGGATGTTCACCTGTGTAGATGGACCCACCTTATCCCCTGGATGGCAGCTACCCCGTTCTGCGAAGCGTACAAACCTACAATGTAGGTCACTTTAGGATTTTCCTGAACCATTTGCTACCCTTCACACGCACACACACTGTGTGTGTGTGTGTTCATACGTTCAAAAAACACATGTGAAGAGCCCGTCCCTCTTCTATATATGTTCACTTAGGGACGGGGGAAAAGTTGGGGATGGGATTCGTAAAAGGCTTGGGACAATTGCAAAAGACCAGTTGTGAATTTCGTTCCAAGTTTTGAAGATGTCCAATTACAAAGTCACGAAAGGTAGCTCCAGTGGTGCTACCTTGAGTTTAGCTTTGCGAAGTAAAGGGGATGCTGGCCAGCCCAGTTATCTGATTTTCTTCAGGCGATTGCTGTTCATTTCAGGACCCGCCACCCCGTCACAAACCCTAAAATCAGACCCCAAACACTGTAATTTATATACATTGTTTTTGTGACTTTTTTCATGGAAAAAACTTCTTGCAACATGCCGAAAACTGCGCAAATACCAGTGTTTTTGCTCGGTGCTGTCCAAAAAACACTGTAAATACCGTGTTTTTTTGCTGGCAGAAGAAACAACATCATAAATACCGTGGTTTTGGACTTCCGAGGCGCAACAAATATCGGTATTTACGGTGTTCTTTGCTCCAAGAGTCTCAAACAGTTGCAAAAACACCACCTATTTGACGATTTTCGGCCACTACGAGACAGAAAAAAGCTGCAGGGGTAACAACAACAACAACAACAGTAACAGTAACAGTAACAGTAACAGTACCGTGGTTTTTGGCCTGGGAGGCGCCAAAAACCTCGAAATGTGTGGTGTTTTTTGTCGCGAAAGCCAGCCAACATGACCCCTTGTGGCCAACAACGTAACGACAGCAAGAATTTGAGTTTGGATTCTTTTGTTTCATTGTTTTTTTTCGATTTTTCTGTGGTGACGCATTTTGCACCGATACGCTTCTACAAACAGACGACGTTACGCACAGAAACCTTTATATACACAGAGAAGCTTTTATGCGCAGATACTCTTACACAGAGAGGTTTGCGCACAGATAAACTTTTACACGCAGACGCCTCTACATACAGAGGTTTTTACGCAAATAAGTTTTGAACACAGAAGTTTTTATACACCGATGCTTTGCACAAAGATGCATTTACACGCATAAATAAAGGCACACAGGCGCTTTTACACACAGAACCTTTTACACAGAGAAACCTTTGCACAGAACAATTTTTACACAAAGAAACTTTTACACAGGAAAACTTTGACACAGAAAAGGTTGCCCATGCCACGCAGACTGCACAAATAAGTTTTTACACACCAAAACTTTTACATGCAGAAACTTTACCCAGAGCAGCTTTTACACACAGACACTTTTCCGCACAGAAGCCTATATGCACAGAAGTCTTTATGCACAGCAGTTTTTACACAGACCCTTTTACCCACAGATGCCTTTACACAGAAAACAATTTACACACAGAAGCTTCTGCACACAGCACGCTTTTACACACAGCCAGCCTTTACACGGAGAGGCTTTGCTTCCCCTTCTTGATCACCTACCTTTGGTGTTCCCCCCATCAAGTTTCATCATGGAATCGCTGAAGACAAGTACAAGGCCACAAGCGAGCACGGTTGTTGCAGTTGTTGGTTCCATCGTTGAGGTTAAGGCTCTCAGTATGTGCTTGCGTATGCAAGCATCGGTCACACACAGATGGAAGAGAGTTGCATGATGTTGCATGCATTTTGCCAGAGACGATCACCATTGTCGAAATGTATTTTTCAACGCGGAACCCCGTAGAACAACAGCATTTTTCTATTGGAATTCAGGTTTGCCCAATAAAGGCATGCCCCCAAATCCATTGGTTTTTCATAATCTTGCCTTCTTAAATAAGCATTTTGGCATTTTGGAGTGTATCCCATTGCTTTCATTTTCTTTCCATGTTTGCATACATATGTGTATATTGTTGGGTATCCAGTTATGCATTATCATGATTTACAATGTATATCCTGGTGATGAGTAGTATATCCAATTCTCGCTGATAAAATCCGCATAGATTGGTCATATTAGAATATATTTGGTCCGCATAGATTGGTCATGTTTGAGTATAAGTGAGGATAAACACCTATCCTGCAGGATGGTTCCCCTCAGTTATAAGTTGGTTGTTATTTAATGTTATATATAAACTCACCAGTATCTAGCCATAGAATGCCATAGATATATCTACCGTCAATCCCCGTTGTTTAGCCTAGTTACAAACCAAACTTAGCTAACCATATTATTGGATAATATATATTATTTTATATTATATGAATTATATATATATGTATATATAAATTCATATATTATATACACACATCCCCGATGGTTAGTTGTATATTTATATATCCCCATTACATCACCGATCCATCAGGATTCACCCCAGCATGTTGAGGTATTAGCTTGCAGGTTGGTAAGGACTGGATGACGGGTTGCACGCAAGAAACAGAAAACACACTAAATTTCTGGTCGGTTGATGATTGAAAGGGGTTGTTCTATCCAATATCTTGATATATCTTGGGTATTGTCACTGTGAAACTCTTGGCATGTTCCTTCCCAGCAACCAGTTTTTGCTTGACGTAGAATGACGGGGTGTTTCGAACACTGCCCAGATGTGGACCATTCGGAATTGGATGCCCTGCAGGTTGAGCTTTCGTCTCATGCTCATTTTTCTCCTCATATGACAGTTGTGTGATGTTGTGTGTCCCTTGCCCCCACGGGTGACAGCATGATTTCCGCAATTTGTGTTGATGTTTCTTCTTGACATTGTTTTACACCGGTATTAGGCACATGAACTAAGTAAGGTAACTATGCCCTTTGTTGGCAGATAAGACGATATAGAATTCTACGATGTACATATGTTTGAAACATCATGCACATGTTTTCGCAAGAAGTACATCTGAAAATAAGATACGCTGAATGATATTTATATATATATATATATATATATTTATAGCTTGTATTTGCCATATGATTATGACTACGTATTGTTTTATATACATATTATATATGCCATTGCATATCCATTCCATTTACTCTCTCTGTCGGTATGTACCTAGATATATACACCTATATAATGATTATTTAAATATTCATACATATATATATATATATAGATATAGATATAGATACATGTATGTATGTATACACTAATTTCTTGATGAAAGTACATTTATACATGTAACAAATGGTTTACACGGTCTACAGCTTCGCCTCCAGGACGCTCCCAAAGAGCTGGAGCTGGTGCCTGATGGCCCAGCCATAACCATTGGCCGCAGCTCCAAAACCAACTTCCAGGTCATCAGAAGCCGTAGTTCATCCCATCTATGCGGCATATTAATCTAACGGGGGGTATATACGAACATATACGAACTAACTGAGAGTATATATATTAGTTGGTCTATAACTAACTAACTGGTGGTATTAAACTAACTGGGGGTATACATTTCATCCCTTCATCAATCTAACTGGGGGTATAACCCAATATCATATCCCATCTATAAGAGGGAGAGAGGGAGAGAGGGAGAGAGGGCGAGAGGGAGAGGGGGAGAGGGGGAGAGGG
>Ga0126342_10010183_pt1 | contig 16817 bp, 19 predicted proteins | sample Cyp1metagenome_FD_92528 | JGI IMG/M metagenome (GOLD analysis project Ga0126342, IMG submission 92528) | Coral microbial communities from Lord Howe Island, Old Settlement Bay, Australia - Cyphastrea 1 metagenome | ecosystem: Host-associated > Invertebrates > Cnidaria > Coral ... | reverse complement strand
CTATCTATCTATCTATCTATCTATCTATCTATCTAATCTATCTAATCTATCTAATCTATCTAATCTATCTAATCTATCTAATCTATCTAATCTATCTAATCTATCTAATCTATCTAATCTATCCCATGTGTTAATCTATCTATCTATCTAGCTAGCTAGCTAGCTAGCTATCTATCTTTCATTCCATCCATCTCTCCATCTCTCCATCCACCCATCTACCCATGGATCCATTCATCGATCCATCCATCCATCTATGTACTTACATACATGGAAAATCAATGACTCACTGAGTTGGTTTTAAGGAACAGTTGCCGGAAACCATTGATTTTCTTAAGCCAGTTCTTGGGATCAATAAAAATGTCGAAAACAGTGAATCCTCCTCAAGACGGCTGAGACCATTTGTGGAATATCGATGAATATCGCAATTTGCCCACAAATACTCACATTTAAGATTTCAGTCATATTAAAGTATACCATAATATGCCATACTACGGTTTATATATATATATCAACCTATGTACATATGATAATGTGTATACACACACACAAGCCCTATGTTACATGTTGCAATACACGCTCCATGATCCAATGGCCACTTCACTTGAAACTCGGTTTTAAAATGGTGGTACCCCCATGACTGAGGAAACCTCCATTTAATGATGTTCTGATTGACCACATGTCCGATGTGCCCCTAGTGTCAAACATGTCAGGCTGTTTTTCCACACCTATCATGGCAGCCAGGATCTCCCCCTGTGTCCCATCCTTTTCTCTTGGGGTTCAATCTCAGTTTTCAGTTTCTTGTTCGCAGCTTGAAATCTCGTCCCAGGCGTGATTTAAGTGTTCCTTTGAGCGGCTCAACCATTTTTCGGCTATTGTTTGATTTTCAAAACCAACCCATTTTATCATATTTTACCACATCCAGATATATGATTTTTCCACAGTCTCCTACTACTTACTACTTTCTATCATTTTCCACAGACACTTGTCCCATGTTTCCCACATACACATAAATTTCCATCAAACCAGATTAGATTTACCAGTGGGCCACCTTGGAAATCTCAACGTCGATCCAAGTTGAAGAGCCTTTAGGTTTTCGGCCGGCGGTCAGATCTTACAGCAAGGCCCAAGCTGGGGAAGCCGGTGAAAGCCGAATGAATCAATGGATTTGGTTTCAAATCACAAGTTTTGTCTTGAAGTCTGATGGATGTTGATGATACTTCATGTTATGCTTCTGAGGTTGATAATTGGAGTCCAAAGGTTCCAGCAGGCTGTGTGTGTCATATGGCAAGCCGAGATGGGTACGCAGCCAACCAACATTGGTATGTGACAAACAAACATAGGCACATTGAAATTGCCAACGCAAAATTTGCACGAAAGGAAGAACGAATAGCACTTCCTAAGTACGGCGTGTGTCGAAGGGGGCTTGATTAAAGCCACCGCCTTTGTACGCGAATCTAATCATGACGAAAGCATAGTGGACCAGAACATTGATCCAATTCTGACGGAGTTAGTGCTTGCAATGGCTCTGGGCAAGTGTCATACATACCTGTATGTATATATATATATATACAACAATACCAGACAATGCAATCCATAGGATGCTAGCATTTGTTTATATATATACACATATAGTTACATTATATTGTGGTCCTCTAGAAAGATAACATGCAACTAAAGTTTAAAGTAGCCCATTCATATGATATAACATGATACGATATGATATGATATGATATGATATGATGACCATGTACTATGTTGATTTGTGTTCATAGTGTTCAAATGCTGACCGTATTTTCGTGTGAATGTGCTCTGGCCACCAATAGGTACCCTCTGGTAATGACTAGCGTTCTTTGCTGTGGAAAACCACAATGTTTACATAATGGATCTACAGACGGCAAACCATTTAGCTGGGTTAAATTACCAGAGGGTAAAGCCCTTAACAGGGCCTTGATTTTTTTTGGGAATCTTTCGATAGTCATTCCCAAGTGGTGAACTGTTATGCAATTTATATTGGAAGGCATGACGCAAACTTCCACTCTGGGGATTCGCCAGTTGCGGTACTGACATCCATTGTTTGTCATCATTGTCCCACCCGTTTTGAAGTGTACCCCATGAACTCAGACCCGAAATGTCATTGATCTCCATTTCCCATTCAACCATATTAAATCACCAGTTGTCCACAGTTATGGCCATTTATCAGTTATAAGTACTTATAACCCCATTTATAGAATGTGTAATCCCATTTATAACCAGTTATAACCATATTAAATCACCAGTTATCCAGGAATTCTACCCCACTTCCAGGCTCCACTTTTTCCCCAGGCGGAGATCTGTAACAAGGCGACTGCACGTCTTTGGAGGCGACTGCGGTGCTGATGACCCGGCTGTGTGGTTGTGGGAAACTATCCTTTCACCACTGTTGGGCTCTATCTACCATTTGGGAACTAATTCTTAGATGAAGGGTGATAAGACTTCCTGACGGATGGTGATATCAGTAGTCAGTATTATATAATGTATATATATATAAATATCTAATATTCACCAATAATATCTGGAAAATATACAGACTTCACGACGACTTCACTGCACATGATGTAAGGGAAACTACCCCAAAATCTCCCCTAGTTCAAGTTGATGAACGACGATAATTCAGGCAGATGGTTGATAGGGCCAAATCAGTCCCAAGTCAAGTATTACAATACCACACCTGGAACAAAATACAGTTCTTGAGACATTAGTTTTCCATCCCTGAGAATCCCTGAGAATCACCTACAAATCGTAGGGTCTCTGTCATTTTTTTTAGGTTTTATATTTTGGGGTTGGTTGAGTTGTTGCAACAATCTACAGCAGATATCTTCAATTGTTTTGGATGGTTGATGTTTCATAGTTTCTTGCTCTGTTCCTGGACTTTCAAAGTAGTGCCTGAAAACATGCCTGAAAGATCCCGAAAGTAGCAACAGATGTCGTTGCGAGACACATGTTTGATACGTGTTTGATCAGAGTCCTGGCAGTCCCTTAGCAATTCTCTGAAACCATTTGGCTTTGTCTATCATTTGCCCTACATTTGTTTGCGGCCCATCCTCCATTTTCACAAAAAAAAGAGAATAATATTGGTTGATTCTTTCTACATATACATATGGAATTCATATATATATATATATATTCATATATATATATATGTATATAATATATATATATATATATTATATAGTTATTTCATTATCTCCCATCATACTCCCATGATAGTCCCATTATAAATCCCCATGATATCCACCTGTCCTCAAAGGGGGGTTCATCCGCCGTTTCTGCAGCCGTGAAAATGTGAGGTTCTCGATTCGGCCGCTTGGCCACAGATGTAACCGTTATCACGCAGTATGGATAGAATCATAATAGATAACCATAGTTCATCTAATATGGTGTGGCTATGATCATTATAATCAAATACATATAGTCTCACCGAACTATGGCTGGATGGATTATAACCATACCTATATTTTAGTGTGTTTGGGGTTATATACTATAGGATTTACCACATCCAGCAAAAGTGAAAATAACGTAGCATGGTACCAACAAGCCACCAAGATTGGTATCCCAGTCGAATTAGGGTTATAATTATTATAATCATGGATAGCTCCTTCCAGGATGAAGAGGATGAATTGTAGACTTGCATACATTGCTGCATCATGGGTACAGGTAAACACGGTAAACCTATGGCTGTACTGAGCTATGGCTATGGGTCCAAATTTTCACCAGATCTCGAAGGGAAGATGGGCCAAGGATTTGATCCAGCCAGTAGCTGGAAATAAAACATGTTGGATGTTGTATTTTGGTGCGAAAAGTCAACCCAAAGATATCCAAACCAAGATCTGTTCATGTGTTGCCATGCCTGGAAGTAGATCACGACTCCTGGTGAAAAAATGGCCGAGTTAGTAAGTCACCATTTAGTATCCTCTATACACAGTAACTGGGTAATAAAGACCCTCTAGATCTCATATAACTGGGTTATAGACCTAGATTCTGTCACCCTCTTTCCCCCGTTCCCAGTTCAGTTGACCATCATATTTTCCACAACTTTGGGTACTGTATGTGTCATGGAATTGCAGACAGAAGAGATCATCCACAGATCAACAGGGCAGGTCAAATGTGAATCAGGTCCGATGTGCGAAGTACTACTGTAAATATTTGGTTCTTTATTTACATATACACACATAATATAATCTAATATATATATATGCATATAGCAACCAGATTGATCGATTCATTGATTAGCATGTGTTTATTTCTGGTCGGGATACTCGCCTCAACCATGACATGCCCCACTCAGAATGAATCGAATTGTGCCAGAGGTACCCATTAAAAAGCTTCTGAAATTCTAAATTTGTTAATTTGCCACAGAAATTGAAAGCTGGATTGGATTTGTTTGATTCTTAATGAGGATACTTGAATCATTAGCCAACAAATCCTTGAAACATCACTAGCAATCCTCATTAACAATCAATTGTTGGAGGACTACAATCAATTATTTGGATTGTTAATGAGGATACCCTCTGGTAAACGTTTACATAACTATGGAAAATGGCCCAGTCGCAATAGCGGATTTTCCCATTAATAATGCATGGTGATGTTCCATAGTGCCATAGTTATGTTAAATTACCAGAGGGTAATGAGGATAATTGCCAAATTACCAAAATTACCATGGTAATGAATAGCATGGTGATTTTCCATAATCTTTGAGTAATTACCATGGTAAATTTACCAATTCTTGGATTCTTTGCCAAATTAGGATTTCACGGTTCTGACCACTAGGTGAGGAATTCCCACCAAGGCCTCCCATGGAGGTCGGCATGCCGCCTCTGGCTGGGAGACTTAGAAGGCCGGTTAATTAATTTCGCACGTTAAAATGGCTCTTCAATATGACTACTATCATATATATATATAACGGTAGTTCATAATGATATCACTATACGTTTAATAGTTGTTAATGATTGTTATAACTATATAGACTATTATAATATGACTTCAGTTGTTGCTAAACATTGTTAATACAGTAATTATTAGTACCGTTTTTACCATGATTACTGCAATTGCTAGAATTATACATAGCAATAGTAGATATTGGTTATGTCATCGATATTCCCATTAATCCAAAGCTACTATTGGTAATCATTACTTTGCATGATATGGTTATTGGTAATTGATTCCTTCCCCCATTCACATTCAACACCCTCCAGAAACTTTTTTTTGTAGGGCATGAAACCACATATTTGAGGACAGGTTGGGACCATAGAATGGGGATGTTTAATATGAACAGGGGATGGGATTGTAAATCCCTCATCTTTCAGTTACCTGTCAGATATCCCCAACGTCAGAAAGTAAAATTATCCTGGCTACCTATCTCAGAGGTACTGGAAGGCTAGGGAATAAGGCTTTATTTGCATACTGTAACATATGTTTGCCTGTAGCTGTGTTTCTGATTTTCATCCATCACTTTTATGCATTTGCTGACTGTGTACATACATGTGCTTAATATATGGGAGCCCATTAGTTATATATATATACACATGGATTTGATTACATACACACATGTATATATATATAGGTACATACGCATCATAGATATAGTACATTTAGGCAACTTCATCTCAAAATAATGTACAGAGAGGATCCACGTTGCCCGACTCGATGTTCACCTCACCAGCGATGTCAATGGATGCCCAAGAATTTCTTGGATGGTGCTAGCAGCTAGGGTAAAAAGGTATTTCATACATGTTCAAACGAAATAGTGATTTAATGGGAAAATTCAGTTGGAGGTATCCCATGAGTGATTTAAACAAACATGTCCAACAATTTTTTAAGAAACCTAAGGGATGCTGATCCCACAAACAGGTGGTTATCAGCACCACTTACTTCTGTTGCGAGCCACAAAACAATTTGTGTCTCACAACCGTTTTTTTTACCCATTAAATTTCAGATCACTGAGAAGAACAACCAACCATAGCTCTTGATTGTATAATGTAATCATATGTAATCACTTTTTCAAACCATTTGAAATCCATTCTATCCCAATAAGCCACCAAATATTAGTCTAAATCTATCTAAATCATGTAAATCACCAATTATTCATAGAAATCACCAACGGATCGTCCTGGAATCTGATGAAACCACCGTGCCAACGGTGCACACCGAGGCGTCGGCCGATCCAAAGATGATGTCCTTGCAGCATTTGTTGAAGCATGGCCGAGAGGCCACACAGAGGCAGGCTTGCGCCCAGTTCTTGGGAATATGTTCTTACCATATGTGTATATTATATTATGTATGTATATATATATATACGTATGTATATATACAAATGGACAGTAAGACATATTCTGAAATATATGTTATATATATATATAAATATATTGTATTAAATATATTGTATCCCTGTAGATCCAATCACCTTCTAAGAAAGTGATCGGTCAAACTGTTGCTAAGAATGGTATTTAGCCCAAATGTCTCTGAGAATGGTATGACCTGTCTCAGGAACAGTTGGCTCAAGGCCAATCTGATATGGGCCCAAAACCATTGAGGGATGGCCCAAAACCATTGAGGGATGGTTCAGAAACACCCATTCATCACAGATCAAGGCCTAGTGCATCTTCAACAGGTGTCAGGTCGGACTTTTTTCCTCTTGGCTGGCTTGATTGGCTAAATCAGAACCTTAAGCTACTGGATGACCAACTGCCAGTTCATTGCCGGTATCAATATTGCATGTATCACGTTAATACAATATAGATCTATTCACCCTGCAGTGTTTGATGGATGGGTTTGCTGAGAGCAGCTGCTCTGAGAGGTGCGCCCCCACATTGCTGATGGGAGGGAAATGATGTATGGGTGCAACACATGATGGGTTATTTTATGCCTGATGGATCCAATGGAACTTTTTTTTCTGGGATTGTGGAGGTGTTCTGACACTTTCAATTTTGGATCCACAAGGTCTCTCACACTGCCGCCCGCACTGGCTCAGCACTGGCCCTTTTGAAGGGTTCCTGGCCTTGGGTGATAGGCCATGGCTGTCGTTTTGGTTGAAAGCCAGCTGGAAGATGGATCCAAACAGGTTCAGTCCCCGATGAAGTTCAAAGCTTCAGCATCTTACCTGAATTGTACTAACTGAAACTAAACTGAGAAATAGGTCTTCACCCCACCAGGTTCATTCCTAAGGCCCCTAGGTGTTTGTAAAATGGATGTGGGATTCACCTGCCATACATCTTGAGGGAACCACTTAGACCCACAGCAGTTTGGTTTTCCAAATCCCTGCATTTTGGTTTTCAAAGCTAAGGTAAAAGCTTCAGAGATCTACAAAGGGATTTGGTCCTTCATCGAGAAAACCTCAACTGACATCCAATGTGGTGAGGAACTACTGTACTGCCTTGTGTGCCCTCATGTTTTTTTGGTAGTCAATCTTGATGTTTTGAATTTGATTTAATTTGATAAACTTATCCCATGGGGCTATGTGCCTTGTCAGGAGGTCTTGGTGGTCAACTGGGCGAGAAATCATTCGAACCCTTTGGTTGGGGGCTCAAACAGCATTTTGTCTATATTTCAAGTGACAAATATCATATCCACTCAGGTATATGAGGACGATTTGGGTCGAAACTATCAGCTGCTCCTTGAGATCTTGATAGCCTTGAAGGAGTCACTAGCTGCAGGTGAAGGGCTACCAACTGTCAAGGACTTGCAGGCATCCTGCACAATTTTTCACACTAGTTTGAACTGATACTAGTACTACTAGTGATCCATGAAGAATTGTGTTCTGAATTGTTCTTACTTAGTCAGGCAAGCTTTTTACTGGCAACCCTCCGGCACAACTGGCACCGTTCCCTCTACACTAAGAGGGGTGGTAAAAGGCAGATCAAGGACTGAATAATTTTTGCATTGGTACCTGTTACTCCCAACAACTTAGGTCCCCTCTCATCCAGTACACACTGCAGGACTGGGCATCTGACGAGGCAACCAAAGTGCGTTCCCTTCTTGGGCACCTGCATGGATTGGCGCGACGTGCTGATAATTCAAGGAGATTGGTGGGGTCTTTGTTCAGGGATACTGCAGACCACCTCATCTTACAGTGTAGGGAGCCCACATGTGAAGGAACCAGAAGGTACAAGTCCTGAAAACGCTGTATTTGAAGATGACTGGAAAGGAGGTGTGGCCTCCCAACCTTTTGGGAAAAATGTTTTTGGAATATGCAAATCTGTTTATGATTCTTTCAGACACTCTACAATGATTGCAGGCCAATACAATGCCCCCAGATGCACCAATCGAGGCACATGGGCCTTGTTGCACCTGCAGCTCTTTCGATGTTTCTGCTGATGAACCTGCCAGGATTGCGGACCACAACTTGAACTTGCAGTGCATGTGGATGAAGAGCCCATTTGGGTGGAGGCTGAGCCAAATCCACTGCACAACCAATCCTGTTTTCCCTATCTATCTTGAATGTCCAATACTGTACAGGATGCAGCGGGTGAATCCGAAGTCTTGGTGATCAAGGACCATTTTCCCTTTGATTTGATTTTGCAACTTGTGTAGCTAGATCAGCCAGTTTAACCTCATGAATTATCCTGTGGTGACATGGGATATGCAGGATGAGGATGCCGTCAAACCCCGAGTTCTCTATGATGCTGCTTTCTTTCCCATTTGTCTCAAACTTACTGTTGATTCTTTTCGTTTTCTCAGGATGAAATTGAAACCTGTGATGGACATCAATCGGGTTGCAAAGCTGTTTTGGTTGAACCCCCAGAGCACAAGTCACTGGAACAAGCCCAAGTGCTACAGCGAGAATCAATTCATCAATATGTTTTTCAAAAGCAAAATGCTAAACCAACTTGATTTGGGCCAGGTCACTCCACAATCTACTGAATCCATGGGTGCCCCAGCAGTTGAGGCCCAGCTTGATTGAGAGCTGCCCCTGACCTTATCCAAATTGCTGTATGTACCCATCCATGCCCAGGATGGAACGAGTGTGCCTGCTGGAGAGAGTGCTGCTGCATGTCCACCTGATGTGTGGGCCCGAGATTTGTGGACTTAAAGGAGTCCTACAAACACAATATGCTCTGAAATCAATTTGGCTAGCTGGATCATTCTTCAGCAGAATGGTTCTTCTGATTGAAACTATCTTCCTGCAAAGGCTGGCATGCAGAAGAGTGCAGCTGACGTTGCTAGGGTCTCAACTTCTTTTTTGATATGTTTGTTGAAATGTTCAGTTCTGGCACAGCAGAAAAATGAGATATATATATTATATAAATATAAATAAATTATGTATAGATTCAGACATCGATGTTACATTATATCATGTCTCCAGGATACCTTGAGTCTCGAGAACAACTATCCCGATAGCCAACCTCGTGACCCAGAGCAATGGGTCAGGTCCCAAGATCCTGCAGCGACCCACTAATCACACAGGATAATCCTTCTGGGGGTCAGAAAATGCCAGTATTCTAGGGCTGTCAAAACTTCTCTGCAATATGTTTTTTCCTCCATGCATGGTTATATAAAAATCTTATGCCCTTTTAGCCCCAAAAAATATATGATCCAGTTGAATTTAATTTAGACCTCACTGCCGGTGCTCAGGCTGAATGGGGCTTGAGCCCTCCTCGCAATGGTGCTGCACTGGACCAGGCTCAGGTCATATGTGAGCATGTACAGTTTAGATACTAGTACTATTGAGACAGCTCAACTCTATCTTGAATCTTGGTGTTGGCCAGACCATTCCATGGGATTTTCAACTTCAAGATGCTGAGATGGGTGACAAGGCAGTGACTTCGGTATGTGTTCATTTTTATTTTTTGCATGTGGCCAGGGCCATGGAAAAGAGTGGGTTCCTTACCACATCCGAGTACGTTCATTTTTTGACAGATGGCCTGGTGCTCTGAAGGCCAGAATGTTGAAGCAACAATGTTAATTTGAGCATTTTGTGCCCTTGGGCAGGCTTTTGATGAGAAGCCTGTGGGTGATTCGCAGCATGATGGCAGTGAAGCTCCAAAGGTGCATGGGGGGAAGAGCCTAGGTTTTTCCATATCTTTAAAATTTGATTCCTCCTTCTGCTTCTTTTTGATCTAGTTCTTCTTCATCTGAACTGATGGAAGGAGCTACCTGATGATGAAATGCCTGACCTCGCAGAGCAGCAAGCAAAGCTTCGCAAAGCTAAGCGGGAGGTGGGCCATGGGTGGGTGAGTGACTCACTCTGTAAGTAGGTCACTTGAGTCAACATTGATCAACATTGATATCAATACCTTTCATTTTTTCCTAGTCATCCAATTGGTTGTCTCTATCTCATGTAGGAAGAAGACACCAAGAAGGCAGAAAAAGAAGCAAAAAAAAAGGCAAAGAAGGAAGGGGGTGCCATGCGTCGCCCTGCTGCTGTACCTAAGGGATCTGAGGTTCCCACAGAACCCAAGGAACTGAAGGAACCCAAGGAATCGAAGAAAGGCAAGGAACCCAAGGAACCAAAGAATGGCAAGGAACCCAAGGAACCGAAGAAAAGCAAGGAACCCAAGGAACCGAAGAAAGCCACCAAGGTCCCAAAGGAGAAAGTGAACAAAGGAACCAAGAGGAAGGGGACTGCTTCTGATGATGCGGCCATTTCCCAAAGCCCCAGGACAGATGATGGGGACCAGGAGGCAAAAAAGTTGTCAGACAAGGAGAAGCGCCGTTTGCGTTCAGTTGAAAGTTGGAAAAGGTTGAAGGAAGCTGGTATCAAGGACCTGGAGATTCCTTCTGACCTTAAGGGTCGCATCAGCTTCACTGTCAGGGACCCTGCCGAAGTGGGATCATCTGTGGGGGTGCTTCTGGCCAGTGATGCCTTCTACATATCAAAGGCGGTGCCACCTCCTAAGTGGCCCACGAATTGTAACCATTTGAAGGTGGGGGGGCTGTGTGTTGCCTTTGAATCTATGCTTCACTTTTGAAAGAATCAGTTGGACCATTTTCCCAAGACTTGATACTTCTGTTCAACCCACCAGGTAGACAACAAGCAAGGGGTCACTTTGCCATGGGGTACAAGTCCAGAAGTTGCTTGGGGCCATGCCAAAACGGTTGCTGGATGGGTGTTACTTGGCTTACTGCCTTTGTTGATGTTGAGTCATCAAACATTCAGACAAGTTGGTCTTATTTTCATTTTTATTTTTGTGTTGCCCTCTTCATTTTCCATATCAACCCCATGATGCTCTTCTCAGGACCTGTCATGGTGGCAATGCTGCCACTGTTCGAAAGACCCGCAGAGAAAAGCAGTGAGGTCATTATTGGATGGAAAGCAAGGACAGGTTCTTTAACATGTACATTAACTGTTCAATCAGATCTTCCCCCAAGTACTTTGCAGCCACACATCCTGATGACTTATCATGCTACATATCCAAATTCCCCCAAAGGAGTCAAAGCCACATGTTCCAGTGATCTTATGGGTCAAAAAAATGTGCTCAAAACATATGTGTATACATATATATATATATATATTTCCCCTTCCCCCAAAATGTTTGGGATTTGCCCATGTTTTGGTGCAGGACTTGTGGCAGCATGGTGAAGCCGAGGGGTTCTGGCGTGTGGTTTCATTTAAACCAATGGCCATGCTACAACAGTAGCCAAATTTCACTTCAGGTGCACATCTGTGAGATTTCCATTTGCTAAAAGAACTAGCTAGCTGGCTTAGAGGAAACATCTTTCGGTCACAGCATGTGTGCCCCATTAGGATTGATGAATTTCACATGTGCCACAGTGCATCGTGTGCCATCAAGCGGAATCCAGCCTCTATCCATTAGGATTTTGCAGCAGGCATAGCCCGGATTGCCATTTGTTTGGGTTGTAGGAAAAATATTCAACAAACAAAAACTGGTTGGCTTTAAGCTTCCCATTTTCCCATTTGATTTGATGATACACCCAGCTTAGCAAGGGGCATGACGAACGCCTGGCTGTGATTGGCCCTGGAAGTGCGAAAATTATGGCTGCTCTATTTGGATGTGAACACACCCCTATATTGGAAGGTTAATCCACAAAAGAATGCATTTGAACCCAAAAGATGTTTTGATGGCTTTCCATGGGTTGATTTGTTGGTGGTCCTTTGCTTTCCCGGCTCCAGGTACAAGATCATCATCAAGCCGATCGCATCCTTATGCCTCAGGCCACATGGTTAAAAACATGGCTGGGGTGGATGGCAGTGGCATTAATATATATATATATATATATTATATTGTCCTTGGATTTCTGGGATGAACCCTGTGTGTTTGTTGTTCTGCCTTTATATATGTGGCATCAACCCCATGATGTACAGTAGATTTCGCTGGCAGGTGAAGGAAGCCATGTCCAACGACATCAAGGTGCCATCTACCCCCCTCCCTCTGCAGTGGGGTGGCTGCATGACGTATTTGGGGTTTTGGACCCAATGTTGGATGGATTTTGGGTTATATTTCATATGGTTAATCCAACATGTGTAAATTTGGTGGACCTTGGCTTGGGAAACATTTTTTGGGATCTGAAGTTTTGCAGTTGAACCCTTTCACTGGAAAAGAAACATATCCACATAGTAGCAGGATTTAGGGAAAAAAACATATGGCATTTCAAGCCAAATTCCGGTGGTGCTAAACATTTGGGATTTGAAATGTGTGTTGTAACATTTCAAGCTGACACATTTCCCCATCTGATTGGTTTGCCGCATTTATCGGAGATCACCTACCCCTGAAACAAATCAATCAATCGTCCAAACATGCTAAGGTAAATCCATATTAATAGAGATTTGATATGCAATACAATATTGCAGTACACATGCATATGCATGATACTTCATGGGGGTCAAAAAATCTCAGCTGGATCCTTTGAATTGCAGCTGTCATGGCGGCTGCTCGGTCCTTGCGGTCTTTGCGTTTGAGCAAACTGCAAGCATGTGCTCTCTTGGCATTAGGAGCTTCACCCCTACTGTTGCTTGACTGAAGGCATTCAAGTTGTAATATGATCTGGTTGCAGTAGTCGTCTAGTGAACCCAGTTGTTGATCCAAACACATGTTCCACAAAAAGATCATGTGACTATCATTTTCTGTTATTTTCATAAATTCAACTTGGGGTGCAACCCATTCTATTGGTGCAGTAGTTCTTTAAATTTGGATGCCCTTTGAAGCCTTACTAGTACTGGCCAGCTCTTCTCAGGTTGCATATCGCTGACTTCGTGGGAGAAGCTGTCCAGGGTGAGATGACGAGGGACCACTGGCCCAACTTGAAGCCATCACTCCCCCAAAATGGTCCAAACATTTGGTTGTGGATGATTTGCCTCTATCTTAGATGATGTTCAATAATTTATACTGATAATTGTTTTTAAATGTAGTGGGTGAAATTCAGCCTCACTGCATATCTGAGGATTTGTTTGCTCTCGAATACTTCTGTGGAGTTGCTTCCGTGGTGAAAGGTTTTCGTTACTTGGACTCATAATGTTGTGTCCCCCCATTGTCTCACTCGAACAATTTATATACCATTACCACAGCTAGATATGTAGCAAGGCTAGAAAAGGACTTTATAGAAATCTGATCAATAAATTATGGCCAACCTGACAAATAAATTAAAAATCCCACCAAGACTGAGCCGGGGCCATCACATGCTCAGGTGAGCTTGGGCTGTCGGCGTGGCTTGGCTTGGAGATGCATCTTCAGCCTGTTCAGGGCAGTTGTGTTAAAACTGAATAACCATCAGGGGTGATATATTTTTGAAAAATACATATGCTTTAAAAAAATATTGCACACTATATATATATATATACTATACATTTTTTGTGGTCTTCTGGTATGACATATAGTGCTTGGATAGTTTGGCCATCTGAGGCAAGGAGTCGATCAGGAGACTGATGGCTGTTGTCATGATCTTCTTGGAGATCTTGGCTTCATGTATGCCGTCAGGCAAATCCTTCGGATAAAGGAGGGTGGACTGAGCTTTTGGGGTTTGCCATGTGGCAGCTTTGGCTTTATGGCCCGGTCATTGCATCAAAGGGATCGTGATGCACCTTTTGGTTGTGGTCACCATGCATTTGTGCAGTCTGGAAATATTCTAGCAACTAGAATGGTGGCCCTGCTCATGCTAGCTGTCTGCAGACAAGTGCGATGGATGCTGGAGCAACCAGACCGATCAGCTGCATCACTTTTCCCATATCGAGCTCACTTGCTCAGCTTCCCTCAAGTTGAGCCACAACGAGTGTTCTGGTGGGGAACTCATTTGTCTTTTCTCCAAAGGGTTCTTGCAGGTGGTTAGATGGTGGTATGCATCAATGCATATATATATATATATATTTATATTTATATCATATGACCCAAGTATGGCACATTGCATATGCATATTTGTTGGTAATATTAGACAGTTGGAAAAAATATATATAATTATATATATAGACCGGGGTGTATATTGATTGTATATAACATATATATATATATACATATTTTATAATGAAATATATGTATATTATGTAATAAATGTTGTTATATGTTATATTAAATTATCTATCCAAATACCTTCTGATCAGGGACTTAACTCCCTAAACCATTCCACATATCATCCCTCAGAAGGTGTTTGATCATTTCCTGGGGATGTGGTGCAGGCCCCACCAACTACACCCGACACCGGAATCCCTGAGGTGGATGGGATACTTTGGTGGCTGGTGCCAAAAACCTCAAATGGGCCTTGGAAACTGGCACCTTGTCTTAATGGCATGGACCATGCAACGTTAGGGAAAACAATGTTGCCTTTTGGGTATGGTTTCCTTGCATTGAATGTTTTAAATAGTGAAATCTACTTGGAATTAATTTCAAGACATGATGTTGGGATTTCTTAATGATACTTGCAATTGGGACCAACTAGAAACATGTGCATATTAGTTTCCCCTCCTTATTCCGGTTTATCTGAGTCTATGGATGAGCCGACTTTTCCATCCACTTCAAGCTGGACATCGACAGCAGATAAAGGACCGTGCCACGAAACAGAAGAAGGAGATGACTAAAAAGACAATTCAAAAGGGCACAAACAAAAATCAGGTGACCTTTGGCTCAAAAAAATATTTTCTGTGTGAGCTATCATATATTGAATGGAAATGGTATATTTGAAATCCCAAGATGTGAATCCAATTTCAAATCAATGAATCTTAAGGTCTAGCTATTTGTTCCAACCACCCTTTCCACATAACTTGTGAACCTTGACCTCTAAGGACTGGAGGACGAGACTTGCGCAGCTCTGCAGCCTATCCTCGCGATTTTGGCCGTGAGGTGGCACAGCTACATGTCACCCAAATGGCTTCTTGGTATGACCTAAGTGGACCGAATATATATTTAATTAATATATATATATACAGAACTAAATTAATATAGTAATATTAGTATAAATTGGGCCAGTTGTATACATGTTACTTTGATACCAATATGCAATATGAAAATATGGTTCATCAAATATTTATGTTGTTATTGCAGCTGAGGCTGAAGAACCTTCCAACATCGACTTGTATGGTTTGATCCAAGGTGGCATGAAGGACTTCATATCTGGGGCTGTGGTTCACAGATTGGAACCTTATGTCTTTACAAAGGATGAAACATTTACCATGTAAAAGTGAAATTACTGTGGAAACAATTTTGAATATTAATATAAGTTTGCTATGTTGGGCCATCCCTATCTTCATACCATGAAAAAGATGCATGGGTTGATGCAGGAACTTCCAGAAGGATGTCATTGGCAACATGCAACCTTTGATAGCATGCTTCAGCTGGTTAGCTACGCTGCTCGTAATGGTGGATACCATCCTGACCCTGATGTGCCCATTCAGATCCAGCCTTCGGTGTCAGCCTTTGAAACTTTGAGAGCCCGCCTGGAGGAACGGTGAGCAGTGGGGCTGTAAATTCAAATGCAATTTCTTGGGACATATATATATATATATATATAGGTGAAGCTATAGAAACATATATATTATATATAAATAGTAATTTAAAATTAATTATATATATACTCAATGACAATAGATGAAGGTTTTCCTCAAAGCCCTGCTACCACCTATACCTCCGGGGGGGAATGTAGAAATTCATATGCTTGGACCAATGGGGTACAAGTGACTTCCAAACCACATGATTTGGAAGAAATTTGGTGATTTCATCCAATTAAACTACTAGCCAGCTTCCAGCATGGCATGAACCGATGTTCCGTGTAGCTTCCTACATGGACACTTTGCCCTGAATCACATCCAGCGCAAAGATTGATGGGATGAGCCACATTTTGTGGTTTGATCTAGGGTGGATGGTGGCATCTTGTAAATTTGGCATTAGATTATGAATTAAAGAACTGATGGGATTCTGAACTGTAGGCCCCCCTAAATGCATTCACAATACATGGGTGATTTTGTGGTACCAGTTTATTAAATGTAGAATGCACTCCCCTTGGGATCAAACATGTCATCAACCACACAGGATGTTTTTGGCTACCTCAGTAGATGGTTGCTGCACCCCTTTAACATGCATATTATAAATATGTTTTTGTGATTGTTTGAAAATGTTATGATAATTGGGGCCCTCCATGCTGGAATTGTGCCATTATGTATCATTCCAAAAACATATTGGTACTGCACGTAGCAAAATTAAAAAAAAAAAAACATTTTGTGGTAGCGAACCCTTGGTGGGCAAAGCCAGAACACTGTTTGAACATTATGGATCAAGGGATCTTTTTGCCCATCTCTGGCTCTGAAGGCCAGACTCACGGAAATTTGGGGGGCCAGGGTGCGCGTTATTTTCGCGTTATTTTGCGTTACAATCACGTTAACAGCAACAGTTAGGCGTTATTTT
>Ga0126342_10010182_pt1 | contig 16818 bp, 15 predicted proteins | sample Cyp1metagenome_FD_92528 | JGI IMG/M metagenome (GOLD analysis project Ga0126342, IMG submission 92528) | Coral microbial communities from Lord Howe Island, Old Settlement Bay, Australia - Cyphastrea 1 metagenome | ecosystem: Host-associated > Invertebrates > Cnidaria > Coral ... | reverse complement strand
CCCAACCTAAAGGGTTGAATCCCCTTGAAGGGTTTCTCAGTGTTGATCATTTGCCGTGTAATGTTTGTTTATGATGGGGTTCCAGAAGTGACGCCTCAGTACCAATGGGGAAGTGGAAAATCGACTCGCCCTCGACGCCGAAAAGTGCTTTTTGTGTTGGAAGTGAGTTGATTTTTGGTGTTGGGAGTGAGTTCTTGGTGTTGGGAGTGAGCCGGTGTTGGGAGTGAGTTGATTTTCGGTGTTGGAAGTGAGTTGTTAACCTAAAAATTCCCTTTTTTCGTTCGGGGATTTGTCATCTCCGACATCACTGGAATGATTGTTGTTGGGGTTAGTATCCCAAAATTTCGCAAAATTTTGGTTGGTGAATCACAATACAGCCAGTATAAATTTAAAGTTGCCTGAAATGGTCCTCCGGGAATGTGCAAAAGCAAAAAACATTTTTTGGTGGCCGGGAGGTGGTGTCATTTGGAGCCATTGCGATTTAGGTTTTGACTTTCATTTTGAGGTGCTATTGATGAATCCAGAAAAAGACAAGAATGACATTAAAAAAAAATCCTTTTTACAAAATGATGTCAATCTCCAAGATGAATCTCACAGTAACCACGTTTGGATGACCCAGGAATCGTGACTGGTGACTAGTCATCATTCTTACAACCCACCCAACGCAGCAGAGACCTACCAACTAGAGTTATGAACCACCACTTAATATGTCTTAAGACATATATAAGTTTTTTAAGACAATTAAGTGGTTCTTATGCGATCTTCATGTGAAGAGGAAAATCCAGTCCACGCCAACTCAATCTGGGCCGCTGGGCCGGTGCATTGAGGCACAGATGCACAGCTCAGATTTTGTCTTTCGTATTTGGTAAACTCTTGAACGCCAAAAAGTCCAAAAAAAGATCCCATATGTTGGGATTGTTTTGTGTGTGTGCTTTGTTAGTAGACAGAGTTGGAGTTGCTGGAGATACGTTTGGTGTAGTGATCATCCCACTGACTGAGAAATGTCGTGGTAAAGCCAGTGATGTTAATGCTTGAAATCGGCCCCATGCATGGTAAAACTGGTGATGGTTTGTCTATTGTTGGCTTCACCACATTAGCATATAGGTTCTCTAACTTTGCTTCTACGATTTATACGATTTATATTTGGGATTGTTTGGGACACTAACCTAACCTACTAACCATTTCCCCCGATGCTTTGTAATCAAACATGGCTGGCAGGAAGTCGCTAATATTTATAGAATTCCCACCCAACCATGTTTGATGAAACAGAATGCTAATCCCATCATAATCCGCCTGGCTCCGATGAAACCATTCTTCTGCGAGGCGTTGATGGTGTTGGCAGTGTCTTGCTGTTGATGGCGGCTCCTGCTGTGGGTGATTTTTTTTATGGGCGACTGATTGGGGTCCACGGATCTGGGAGTCAGAGTCTATTTTCCCAAAGGCTGTCCAGTTTCATTTCAGATGATCCTGGATGATATCTCATGATGGTCTTCGATGATTATGGATGCCGATGGTAAACATGTGTGTGTGTGTTATAGTTGTAGATGACTTCGGATCTTTATATTCTACAGTAATGATTGTAGATGGTTTGTAGATGGTTATATGTAGCTCCATCTTCCCTTTTGCTTGATTAAATCAATGGGAATTCCAGGATCCTAAAATGGAGTACTGTACCATATAAGGCCATATTTTGTGGGGATATTCCCTTACCTAGGCCTTATATATGGTAGGTACCTCCAATCAATCGGTTCCTGAGTCATGGCCATTGATTAAAAGACCAAGTTTTGATGGTCCAATGCCCCTCCAACTCTGAGGATGCCAGTATTGCTGACACCAAGACGCCTGCTTGGACGGGTGAGGCCGCCTCACCACCTGGCTCTCTAATGAAGGGAGCGAGTAGAGCTACGAATTGAGTTGCCCAAGCACATGATAGCTGGATATAGCTGGATAACGTTGTTGTTTTTTGTTATGTGTCTGTGTGAGTTCCAATTTTTTTGAATATGGGTGTGCCGCACGAAAATAAGGTATACCTCCAATTATGGCCTCGGAAGATTCTGATAAACCACAGGATTTGGGGGTACCTGAGCCTTACTTGCAGACGAACTGAACACATAAGTGTTTTTTTTGGGGGTAGGGTAATCATCCAAGATTAGCCATGACAATAAATCACGGCTGTTGTGAAAAACCATGCAACATAGTTTCAAATCTTGGTTAGGAGTGATAGTAATTCATTCTTGTAAGTAGAGGAATGAACAAAAGCGAAAGGGGTTTATGCCGCCTACAATGCATACCTACCAAAAATGGGGCTGCAGACATGGGAGGTTAAGCAACAAGCGTGTTGAACATGCTGCCCGTGTTGGGAGAAAGAACCACTATTAAAATAATAAGGGTGTGCAACAACCATAAGGCTTTAGTTTTAGCGGCGCGTGATAACTAAAAACAGTAAACTGCTGACGATGAGCAATATAGCTGGTCTGTGGCTTTGTGATAGTTCGGCCTTTTTTGAGTGACCTTCCCAAACTCTTCAACACATTTCAACACATCAAATCTTGAGTTAGTTGCCCCAAGACTCTCAACAAAGGGCCCTTAACGGTTGATTTTCAGGATTGGAAACTTGAATAATTTGAATTTCAGTCATTCCAGTTCCAGTCCTTCGTTTTTATAGCAAGCTTCGTTGGTAGTGACAGGTTGCCTTGCCCTTCCAACACTTAGGAAGACATTGAAAGCCTCACTCAAGACATTTGATCCAAATTCGATCGAGACCGTCCATTATGCAATTGATTATGACCTCATGACCGTAGCATCACATGACTTGACAGCCGGTAGCTACCCGGTAGTTACATCCTGGATATTGCCCTGCGAGATCCCAGATCCATCCAGGATGGTTTGTCTTTATCCACATTGCCCTAAAAAGAGATCGTGAACCCAGGTAGTAAGTGGGTAAGAAGATGCAATAAGCATATTATACCACCAGTTACATATATATGTATAATAATAATATATATATATATATATCTAATATTTATATATATATATATATAATATTATTTGGGGCATAAACCACTAACTAAGTGGGATGCACATCCAAGTACGACACATGGACACTTTGGGTTGGGCCCCCAGAAAGGGCCGTAATGCCAGTTGGTAGAGTACATTATTGGAGGCCAATTTTAAAGGTTATGATCTTGATGGTGACAGGACTTGCAGGTTTTGCCATAGCCAAACTCATATGGGAATATCATGGAATTGTTAAACCCCTATTCATCATCAAAAACTAAGGATTTGACCGGAGAATAGAGAGATAGTCTGAGATAGTCTACTATTTACCCCACAGGATTATATTTCAAGATCACAACCATCCAACTGGGACCAGGAGCTCGCCAGAGCAGGGGGGTCTAAGAGTCGGCACAAGGACTGGAGATAAATTTGGCCAGTGGCTCATGTTCACTCATTGGGAATCCTTAAATGCATTCACACAGATATGTGGACAATCCACTATTTGTAGATATTTTTCTGGTAACGGGGTTGTGATCACTGCCCCGCTTCTGTCAGATATATAGATGTTTTTCTTGGGAAACGATGAGTTTCCAAAACATATATATATATATCTTAGTTAGCTGGAGGGTAAGACTGAATTGTGAGGAGTTCAAACTGTCAATTCTGCAAGGGTGGCTAGGTTTGAGATAGTCTGAGGGTCCCAGCAGTTGTAACCAAAACCGCACGTGAAAGAGAGTGAAATCCCAATTGGTCCCAAAATTTGTTGGAGGGACAATTTACAGAACCCCCCTATATTCAAGGTGTGCTGTATTTTTGTTCCATGCAGCAGCTCCCAAAAAGCTAGAAATGTGATTTATGATGATTTATGAATATTGAGTAAAAAACACTGTTCTCCCTTTTCTGGGTGTTGCTAATCTATTGATGTGGCTGAAGTGGTTGCATTCCTGGCCCGGTTGCGGTTTTGGTTTCATCGACCCACATTGATAGTTTGCTCCACGATGCTAATGAGGACTCAACAGTTAAATGATATATGATTTGCGTAGATGCGTAGATACCCTCTTGTAAACTAACATAGCTATTGAAAATGGCCATTTATAGTGGATTTACCCATTAAAAATGGTGATTTTCCATAGTTACGTTAGTTTACCAGAGGGTATATGTAGATATTTTGTACATTGAGCCTAGATTAGATTGCAGCCACCAATGCTTATACTGTTCTTACGTTCATCTATTCTTTGTAGAAATAATATGTCTGTAAACAGTTGCTAAATCGCTGAAATTCAGAATTTCAATCAACCACCGTTTCGACCACCCCTCTGTTCCCTTCTTTTCGAGGTCACCAAAGAGCACCTGCCGACGATGTTTGAACTCCTGTGCAACTACAATGCCCTTCAGGCGCCTCTGCATTTGTCAATTACTGGGAAATAGCACCCTTTATTATGGCAGCCCAAAAAGATAGACAAGTAAAATCCTAGCAAATGATCTAATGGTCACTTTTCTATATTTTTTTTGAGGGGCACGTAATATGGCAATTGAAATGGGAAAGAAAATAGGGGCACGACAATTGTATCATTATATTTTATTGAGCACAGAAAATGTTGGATTTACATGCGATTTAACCAGATATTGGATGGTATTGGTTTTGTTCACAATAATGGGGTATACCATGTGGATTGGTCCAGACAGAGGAGATTTGAACATAAGCGTGGATGCAACTGATTTAAGCGACAAAAATGGTGGTCTGCCTCTGTGGATAAATCAGAAATTCATGTTCAGATAAACCCAAGACCAGCAAGAAGTGTCTTTGGGTGTTCAACCTCATGTGGAGTCCAAATGGCTTGCTAATGATATTAATGGGTATCCGAAATCGAATCCTTTTTTTTTGGTCTTAGACGCAATTTGAGGACCACATCCCACATAGAGATACATAGAGAAGATCAGCCTTCACAGCAGAGAAACTTCGGACATGAAAATAAGCTTCCAACCACTATTTTCAGTGTTCCATACATTGCTGTTTGGTGACATCAATTTTGCTTCCAGAACTGATTAAGCCTGCACTTCCAAGGTGCAAGTGACTCCCTTGCAGGTGACTTCCTTAACAACTTTGGTGACTGGTTGTTCAAGTGGATCATTCACTAGTTACACCTCAAAAGAGGTCGTTTGAACGAAAGTTGCCATCTGCGGTGATGGGTGTCCTGAAAGTGAAGATTGCGAAGGATTCAATCCATACAAGCTCAGCCAATATAACTTCAGTTTCAGTGTGTCGCTTCTACAGAGAACTTGTATTCGTGCTATACTAATTAAGGCCATATAAAGAATCAGCCCACCAGTAGGTATAAACTCATTAACTCACCAATTGAAACAACCTAATTATTGGACTCTGTTGGAGTTACGCAAACCTTTGAGGATCTTTGGGTATTTTTCGTGTTTCCATCCAGGATGAGAGCATGTTCCATCTCATCAAGGGCATTGAATTGCTCATCCGAGCGCAGCATCGTGTCTTGGTTTGGTTAAATCGCTCCACCTTGTGGCATCAACAAAATATGGCCTCAATGGCCCAAATTGGAGGTACCATACCTACCATATATAAAGCCTATATGTTCAGGCCGATTTTTAAGGGGATATCCCCAGAAAATATGGCCAAACATATGGTACTAACATAATCTAACGTACCTCCATCTGTTGGATCCTGGAGATCTCCCATTGATCAAAGTGCGCCGTGATTATTGGGTACATTAACCATCCACCAATGGATATTTTTCACGGGACATGTTCTGCCAAGTTAAATTACCAAAGGGGATTGCACTGATTCCTACAGCCATTCCAACCAAGAGGTATGTCAATGTAGAAGTGCCACAGAACCATCCATCCTTCCCTTGGGGCAGCTGTGGAGCGGCACTGGAATGATGGCTAGTAGGGGCCCAGGGGCCCGCTTTTTCACAACGTGACTTGATTGTATAGTTTATCCAGATAGAAAATGGTAGAAGGATCTCTTTTCAGTCTCACTCTTGACTGAGAGCCAAATACTCGTCTGGCTCATCCCAAAATAAAACAGTGGTCAATGTTCGGGTTGAACTGACGCGTCTAGATGGTGTCATTACCTGCTTCAAAGGTGATGGTTCCCATAAACTGATATGAACTGGACATCACCATGGACAAACAGCTGCAGCTTGTAATCCCACCAGCTTTGGCTAGGTTTGGCTAGTATACATCCCCACTATTCAAACCATTCGTGTGGATTTGTTGTTCGTCAAATCCCATTGACCGGAGATGACGAACCTTTCCGATTCGGGGAATAGATGGGAAATGTCCATTTTTGACGAACCCTAAATCCATATTGCTGGTGAAATACCCATCCCGCTTCATTTTGTCACGATGTTGGTTACTTCCATTTTTTCTTGGATAGCCTGGATAGCCATAAATCCGGTCAAATCCTCATTTTAAGTTGATACCTCGTTTTGCTGCTTGAATCCCCACGTACCATTGAGTTAGTTGAATGCCCAGATTTGAACCGATCTCAGTGATCTCCGAGGCTGGCAGCCGCGGGAGCCGCGAGCAGTGCGACACAGACTCCATCACTCAATCGACTGCTCCCTGGCGGGGTTTGCAGGGTCCCAAGTTGATATCATGGGGGAAAAAATATTATTATATATAATATAAAATATAAATATAATTTATAAGATATTATATATATATTATATATATATCATGTGGGGGATAGATATGATGATTATGATTCCTAATGATGACTTGGCAAGAGGTCTGACTTGAAATCTGCTAAGACGGCAAAACATCCTCGAATCTTGCAGTCGTCAACAAGCGTGGTCTCTGGCACATCGGAGAAATCATTGGTTGTGACGTGGTTGTGCCTGGCACACAAGGCGAAGTCAATCGGACTTAAAGGTCTCATGTTCATCGAGCACAATCCAAAATCCGCGGCTCGCACTTGGATCCGACGAGTCAAAGGACTCTCTCTCGAGACCTTGCAGAATGCTATTAAATAATGCGGATATCATGGGGATAATGATTCATAATAGTAACAATGATAAATCGTAAGTATGGTAGAACCATCCGGTGTCATCAGACATGGCTGGGAAATTCCCGAACTGAATATTTACATGGAGGTTTATAGCTGGGAGTTTCATCGAACAAAAGGGGGTTCTGCCAGTAAGCCATGTTTGATTACCATTACCAGAGGGTAACTCAATCACAAATTGAATATCACCAGTAAAGGATGAAATTCATGGAGGCTTCACCAGCATGACATGGTGATCTATGGGGATATCATGCATATGACCGACAATGTGAACCTAGGAGGGCATGGTTACGGTTCAAAACCTATCGTTATAATACCATAGTTGGGAGGGAACGTCCAGGTATACCAGCAGTTTGAGGCCTCACCAGGCTACCAGCGTGGAATATGACCAATCATGCGTATGTCTGAGAATGGGAATGGACTGTACGGATCTATACGGTATAAAAACCAAAATGGCATTTCAATCATCGAAAATCATGGAAAATCATTGAAAACATCGGTGAACTTTTGGGGTACCTTCTGGTAATTTAACATAGCTATTGAAAATGGTCCTCTTATAGTTGATTTTCCTATTCACATGATGATTTTCCATGGCAAACTGTTAGTTTACCAGAGGGTACCCGGCAAACATGGGTTTTCCATTGGTTTTTCCATTGTGCTAAGGGTACAAGAAAAAAATACCGTTTGATACCTTTTTCCATGGTATTTAAACCAATGTTATATCATGTTATATAAACCAATGGTTTTTAAACTGTGCATGGGTTTATAACATGGGTTTTAAAAAACCTAGTTTAAAAACTATTAGTTATACATCGTCTATATACATGTTATATACCGTTTTTAAACTGGGTTTTATAAACCCATTTAATTTACCTATTTTTCCATGGGTTTTGGGACGTGTTTGCAAACCACGTCCGCCTGGGACCTCTGCACTGCGACCAAACGCCTCGTGACCGAAGCCTGGAATCATGCTGGGAATCATGGTGGGAATCATGGTGAATGGAAAAAGGGGGATCATCCTTTGATTTACCACTTTGATGGCTTCGAAACTTAGATGACCACTAAGAAAAAATATAATTCTAATTTACAGTTTTCAACTTTCGAAAAATTATAATTTACCCAAATTTGACCACTTTGATGGCTTCGAAACAGGTTCGTGGTTCGTCACAAATTGAGATCAATTGTATAGCTGCCTGGATTGGGGTGTTTTTCAAAGATCCTGATTCCGGATCCACCATAGTTTTTTTTTGACAGACAACAAAATGTGTTTGATCATGTCGCAATCATGTCCTGAGCTTTGGGTCGGTGTCGTTCGCTTATCAATGTGATAGAACCTGCCTGACAGATTGTTTGGAAATGGAATTACCCACACCCAGTTGTACAAGATTTCTGATATAACAGATATGTTGATATCAGATTATATATTTCTCAGCCAGCTGGTATTTTTGTAATTTATGTAATGGAAATTTCTGAGCTGTACCAACCTCTATATGGGAGATTTCCAGCTCAGGAGCACTGAACAGTGCAATTCGTCAGGACATGTCAGGGCGTTCAGGACACCTTCAGGACACCTTCAGTGCTTACCTTTCCACCAGAACTGGTGGTAGGAAATGACGCCAGGAATGACTTAACATATCTTAACATGACATTGTTTGATGATGTTGCAATGGATTGCAATCGTGATTTTCTCTTCGCAAACTGTAGGTGCTGAGATTATTGACCCTAGAACATGGATGGTTAGATAAATGCCCAGTCATGTAGGTGTAGGTAAAATGCTAATTGCACCATGAATGCTGTGAGTATTCGGGCTATCATGTCCCCATCCTCCTTGGGAATCTACCAACATCCCAAGGCACCCCAAAGGAATACACGTTTCTCCTATATTGGGCCCCAATGTATGGAATTCGTTCGCTGATTTCTGATGGTGATTTCACTGGTAATGTCCCGACAAGGAAGACTTTGACTCCCAAAGATGAGTTAGAACTCTGGTTAATTGCATCCCTATGCTGGAAATCAAAACCAGTGATGTCTTTCCTTCGACTGTTATTTAGGCTTTATCTGAAAATAGGGTACCCCTCGAATTTGATGCTTGATCATCATTTTCCCAAACGTAAACAGACCATTCTACAGACACACCCAAATTGTATCAAATATCATGTTAAGTTGACTATGTATTATATCCCCATTATATCCCCATTATATCATCATATTTGTCGGCTAAAATCCCGGTTTGGTTGGTCATAATTCACAAAATACCAATTGTTTCCTCGTAAACTGGTTATTTTCTTAAAAGTTTAAATCCTGAAATCCCCATATGCCCACTACTCCTTCGGCTGACCGGCTAAGTTTGCTGTCGCAGCTTGGTGTCCATCAGAGGGCCAGTACCTCAGTGGTCGGATAACCAACAAGAAATGGAGAGGGACCAATGATCTTTTTCTGGATATGTTGGGCCCCGTAAAGTGTACACCGCATCATTTCTGTTGTATTGCCAAAGAAGAGGGACAACACTTGATTTTGGATTGGTATTGGTTAAAACCTCTGGGCAGAATATTTGGTGAAAGTGAAACCCCCGCACTCAGCAAGGTGGGTGAGTCCTTTTTTCCAAAAGGTGTGTATGATTAGAAACTGGAGCCAGAAACGCCAGTAAGAAATGCGTTCTGTCTTCTATCCATTGGGAAAAACAGTGCCAAAAAGTACCAACAAAAACATGGCCATGGGATTTAGGAACTGGTTCAAAAAATAAAATCCCACCAAAAAAATATAATTAGGTCCAAGACCCAAAAGCAGTTTTGTAATGGTCCTTTTTCCAGACTGGGAAGGCATTTTGTAGGACTCAGTTTAGATGGGTTTATTCTGTTGCTGGAAGTTGGCCAAAACCACATTTGTAGCTACAGAAGAGTAGCTCCAAGTTACCCTTGGAATGTGCAACCCCGATCAATTCTGCATAAAAGCTATAAATTATAACGACCTCACTACAACCTCGCCATAGATGATTGTTAGGTAACTATCCCAAAATTGGCCTTACTTCAGGCTTGTGAATTAGTGTAATTTGCCCAGATACATATTATATATATATATATATACATACATGAATATCTACAGATACACCTGGGTAAAAGACATGCAAGCTCCGGAGGTTTCAAAAGATGGCATCAGGAATTGACACATGTGCATGCATGTGAAAAAGATCCTGGTTTAGTAAGATGGATGTTGAGTGGTAAAAAATGGGAAGTTATAGAGATTACTATTTGGGCATGGATCAAGCTAGTAACTAGTAAACATCACCCGGTTTGATCTATGGGTTAGCCATATCCATATGTGCCATGGTCAAAAGATTGTCTAGCTTCCCAAAAAAGATTGTCATCCTCCAAAATTACACACCAATGGCGGAATCCCATTCATGATGGTGGGATGAACAGTATCCATGTCATTAATCCCATCTTACTTGACCATGTTGGACATATTTGGACATGTTGAGTTGGTTCTATATTCCCCAGAATGGAGTAAATCCCTATTTTAGTTGGTTAACATGTCCCATTATGTAATGCGGGATTATAAACTATAGGTGTGTCTGAACATGGGCATATGTGTACCCAAAATTACTCCTTTAAGTATGGAACGTGATAGCACACCATTGGATTTTGAGGTACCTTATTGTCAGACGAAGCCCTATAGTCAATGGCGCTTATACCAGCTATACACCATAGTAGTGCTTGTGCCCCATAGGCAAGTTGTGTTGTACCATAGTTATGAGGTGGCACCCCAGTATACCTCATCAATGCTAATACACCTGGGGTTAATGATGGACGCATCTATAGTTGGTAGTGGTTATAAATCAACAAACATAGCTGGGGGATATGAATCCCGGATATGTACATGATTATGTAACAATGTATGTATATATAGATATATAACGTATGACTAATCTGGGTGTGTTTGAACATTGGATATTGTCACCAGGTTTAATAGAGAAATGATGATGCACCAGCGGATTCATATTTAAATTTTAGGGGTACCCTATTTTAATGTTCGTCAAAGCCATACAGTATCATGATATGTCTATAGTAACACTTAAATAAGTGGGTTTGTAGACCAACTTACAACTGGCCCTTCTGAGGATAGATTGTGTTTGGATTGTTGGATTGCTGGTCTGAAGTATTACTATGCTGGGGCTTGAGAATTCATGAGAATTCCAGATATGTTCTTTGCTGTTTGCCATTTCAAAGTCAGAAAAAAACATTCAAAATGTATTAATTTAGCCTTTCTCTGTCGGCTAAATTCAAATTGCTGGGTATTCTCTTCATCCTTGGTGATTCTATGCCCATTACCCTCTGGTAAACTAACATAGCTATAGAAAATCACCATTTTAATGGGAAAGTTCACTATACATGGGCCATTTTCAATAGCTATTTTGACATAACCAGAGGGTATTGTTGCTTTTTTGACAGCATTTTATATGGGTCACGGATGGTCAAAACTCAAGACCCAGAAAAAACCATCCAAAATGGGACCCATGGTGAATGGATGACGTCACTGGTAGAGGGAAGCCTGAAATCACCGCACCGGCACCAGGGTAAATGTGTTTCCTATACCACCATTATACCATTGTAACCATTTAAAAACATTGTATCCATAAATAAATACCAATCATTTGAAGCCGATTTGACCCAGAGCTATATATCCAGAGTATTCCAGAATCCAGGAGATCGAGCCCAGGCTACACCCTCAGGACCTGATTCAAAGCTTGAAACGCTTCACCTTCAAGGTCCTTGCAGCATCCATCGCAAGTGATGGTTTAATTCATTGGGAAATGGGTCAAAATTTAAGACGCGGAGAACAATAATTGTTTGTTTGTTTGTTTTTTTTATGTGTCCACTTACAGTATACAATTCTTATAAACATACTTGTGACCTACACCTACATCAGAACGGTTGATTTGTCAGGCCCATCATCCAATTTATATGCAAAGTGTGTTTAGGATCCTTTTGTTTTCGTGCTTGGCGATATGCAGCGTTTTGAGGTAAACGAGGAGTGGCAGATTATTTGATGGTGATTGTTCCGACCTCGACTCCAACTACTAGTTAACTACCTCTCTCTCTCTCTCACAGGTGGTGTACATAAGTATATGATATATAAGTATATGCGTTTCAACATCATGTGTTTCGTTGGTGAAACAACACCTGGCAGATTAATCAAAATGCTCGTGGATCCATGTCATCCAAGCGTTCAGAAGAGAGGGAGACCAATCGGAAGACATTTACCATCTGGTTATTTAACATAGCCATGGAAAATGGCCCAGTTATAGATGGTTTACCTATTAAAAATGGTGATTTTCCATGGCTATGTTAAATAACCAGATGGTAAATGTAATGGCTCTACAATTAGGGAACAGAGTTGATGTTTTTTTTTTTAATGTTTTTTTTCACGCGAGATTGATTAATCAATTGTTTGTCCAGCTGACTGATTTGCTCCATCCTGGTTGCGAGATTAAGCAAGTTATTATTGACACAGAAACCTAAGAAGGCCATCCTGGAATGTCGATGCGTTGAGATGATTTTCTTGTTGGACATAGACAGTGTGGGTTTCTTTGTTCGATTTAGTGTGCATGTAGACATGATATTTCTATATCTATACAACATCAATGTAATGTGACTGTCATACATGAACTCCCATATAGTAGATTTGCTTAATCCCTACCGCCTCAAATTAAATACCGCCCAAACGAAACTTTGGTTTAGTATTGGGTTTGTTCATGAATGGGGGGACCAGTCATGAGTATATACTTGATATTATATATTGATATATTGTCTGTATATCTCCCATTTTCATTCTGATAAAAACGATCTTAAAACACATTCTGGATGGTGAATCCCTCCCGCATTATACTAATACATCTAATACGGTTCTCCCGCCCATTTTGTAGATGACATATCCCCGAGCCTAGTGGGTCAAATCCTCATGGTGTCGGTCAATGATATGGCAGGTTCATGTGCGGGCCAGAATCTGCAGTCGCCTGTGGTTCTTTCTGCTCGAAAAGACGACCTTGTTTGCACAGGCGAATCCTATGACTCTTTGCCATCGCTGGGTAAACGTACTCAACGCGGGGATTTACCACCCAAAATGGAGTATGGAACCAACCAGAGTCCGGGATAATATATTGTGGATATAACTGACTATATAGTGGTATGATGTGGGTGCTTTTGGCATTGTTTAGGGGAACATGTGGTTTTAACCACCACACCTTCTGATATAGAATAAAGAACAGGTGTATTTTACCATGGAACACCTAGGAAGAACAACTGGCGAAGGGCAGTTAGTCAACTTTAGAACATTTGCTATTTTGACGGGGACACCAACCTAACCAGCTAAAAGTTAAGTGCTTTACAGGATATCTAAGCTTGTGATGGCATGGTCCCCAAAGTTTGGATAAGAAAAATGGTCGTCATTTAGTAGCAGCCCTTGTCTGTAAAGCTGATGTTTGGAAATGTGTCCTAATCTATTTCAATATGTTCAATATGAGAAATTTTGGGCTTCCTCATTCTGGCTGATTGCGCCCAGTGCTTTAGCAGTCTCCATTGCCTTTGTCCAATTTTGCTGACATGGGTTGCATCAATGTCAGCAGTCACAGCCAGCTGGAGGAGCTGGATTGCATCAAAGTCAGCAGTCACAGGCAGCTGTGATGGATGCAAGTGCAGCTTCTGCTAGTGCAACTGCCCGACTTCCCAAAGTGCAGAGCCTCAAGCGTGAGTCAAGCAGTGGACCTGGAAGTTTGCAGAACAGGCAGCCTTCAATGCCATCAGAAAGCAAAAAGGCATGAAAAGGGCTGCAGCACCTGGGTTTCCCCGGCAAGACCTACCACCAAAAGCAATGCCGAGATGAGAACCTTTGGCTGAAATTCCCATCTCTCAACTAATTATCCTGGGCCAGGGTCTCTTTTTGGCGACTAATTCCTCCCAGCCGCAAGGGGGTTTAATTCCTTGAATGGTGGAGAGATTCCCAACTTTCTTGACAAAGCTGCTGGATAGCCGCATAGCCGCATAGCCTCGAACTGCTTTCGATCATCTCAGCACCCAGAACCTCAAAATGGCTAGATTCAAGAATTGGTCTAAAATCTCAAATATAAGTGGATTTTGTCGGAAAATGAGGTAGACCTCCGAAAATGCCTTTTTCTATTGATGGAACATGAGGATAAACCATCAAATTAGAACAAGATCAAAATGCACCCTGAAAGTCAAACGCTTATTGGCTTATTTTGGCTGCGATAGTGAACATGCACAAAGCACTCAGGGGTAGCGTGAGTCATTCAGAATGTTGCGGCAACGAACTCTGATCTGAAATGAACCACATTCACCAAATATATTCATCTCGATAACACAACAACTTTCCATCATGTCAATGGGAGCCAACTTTTCTGAGTACTGTGATTAAGACGATGTTTGTTTCAGACTTGTTTCGGACAGTTTCCATAAAAAGAGTTGACTTGTTCCATCTCGCTTTTATATTATTATATATACTGTTGATCCTGTCCCATGTTCCTATGTATGGTTGGTAAATCCCCATTTCAGACAACTCGCATCATATTGTTGGTTTTATCTCTCATTATCACAATTTCCCTCCTGATACCCCATTCTTGCTCATACATACTCATTATATCCTCAAAACATGTTTTTGTTGGATGAATCCATGTTTGTTGATTCAGTCCCCATTTTTGATAGTGAAATTGGATAATTGGGATATTCCATGATATTCCCTGCTGGTTGGTTTTATTCCAAATCATATACATACATCCCCATCATATCGCCATCATATCCCCATCATATCGCCATAGATACGTTGATTTTCCAAGATTATATTCCGATTATATGCCCATTATGTCTCCAATGTTGTTTTTGTTGGTTGTCACAAATATTACCCCATAAAAACCCTCTGGTAATCAAAAGTTGCAATGGACAATCCACTATTAATAGATGATATGTTCCCATCCAGGCTTCATGGCTACGGTTGACTACCGGTATAAGAATGCCCGCAGGCTGCAGCCAAAGCAGTGCAAAAGCGTCAATGGCAGCGAAGAACTAAGGCCGGCCACAGGTCAGAGACGTTGTAGGTGATATTCTCTAGTCATTGAGCATCACTGGTTGGTGGTTTCAAACATTTTTTATTTTCCATAATAAGTCATAATATATGGCATAATCCTTCCCATTGACTTTCATATTTTTCAAGATGGTTAGAACCACCAACCAGATCATTTAGCATAGCAACAAGGTGAGGCCCCCTCTTTTCGGTAGCGAGATGTTGACTTACACCTTGGTCAACTCTTGGGTTGATGAATGGGGGGCCCTCACCTGCTGATTTTCCATAGCTAGACTGTATTACCAGAGGGTATTGTACTTCTTGCTGAATATATATATATATATATATATAATGTCTATAAAATAATAATGATAGATTTTGATATGATGTATATATGTATTTATTATCTATTAATTTATCTATCAATGGATCTATTGGTTTATCTATCACTTATCTAGAGAGAAAGGTAGAACGTATACCTACTGTTTTAGATATTGGTTCGACACATCAGCCATGGTGCCACTCAGTAGCAAGATCATTAAGACCTTCACTACCTAATTTCCATCTTGATGTTTTTACTGCCTATCCTGGTATTTTCCGACCAAAAACATGTTTTGTTTTGTGAAGACGGCAAGGGCAAGGTTTGCTGAGCATGGATTGATATACGCATGTCATCTGGCCAGTCCTGGATTCTGCAAGGACGATCCCGGTTTCGATTCGGTTCTTTATACATTAATGTCAACCCTGGATTTTCATAAACCCCGTTTACGGCTGTGACTATTTGGGAGGGTACCATAAAAAGTATTAGATGATTTATGACTAGTGGAGGAGCACCCCCCAATTCATAAACCATGGTTTATTAATCCGGGGTTGACATTACCACTCTTATAACAGTTGGAGCCCCAATTAGAAACTAGTTACGATCCGTTGAGTGATCCTCCAACTCTGTAGGTATCCCACGGTGGTTTCTTGGAATTGGACGCTGTGGTAGCTCAAGCCATCAGGCATCCAAGGAAGCAAAACAGGCCTGGGAAGTGGCATGTGAAAGCCCTGTACCTGAGGGTGCCTCCCATGCAATGTAAGGGGATAGACCATCTTACATCCCAGTTGTATCTTGGGGGGTTGTTCAGTATGGCTGATAAACCACTTACTGACTGGGATGCACTTACTTCTCTGTATGGCGTGGATGTCTTGTTATGGGAATGGCTAAATACATCATATTCCTCTTAATACCATAGATTCCCAATATTTGGTTCATAAAAATCCTACCAAAGACTGCAGTATTCTGTTCATGGTTTGGCTGTTAATCAGGGTAGATGGTGTTGACCCAGAACCACGTCGACGCATTTGAAGAACCGTATGTAAGGATATATACATGTATAGTATATATAGTATAGGTATATAGTATGTATGTATATATATATACATATAGTATGTATTATATGTGTATATATAGTAAATAATTACTATATTATATTATATTATATTATATTATATTATGTTATATTATGTTATATTATATTATGTTATATTATATTATATTTTGTTATATTATATTATATTATAATAACATTATATTATATTTTACTATATGATATTATATGATATTATATTATATTTTACTATATTATATTATATTATATTGTATTATAATAATATTATATTGTATTTTACTATATGATATTATATGATATCATATTAAATTATATTATATT
>Ga0126342_10010181_pt1 | contig 16819 bp, 24 predicted proteins | sample Cyp1metagenome_FD_92528 | JGI IMG/M metagenome (GOLD analysis project Ga0126342, IMG submission 92528) | Coral microbial communities from Lord Howe Island, Old Settlement Bay, Australia - Cyphastrea 1 metagenome | ecosystem: Host-associated > Invertebrates > Cnidaria > Coral ... | reverse complement strand
TCTCCTGGTATTTTAGCACAGCACTAACCCTGATACTGAACATGTTTAACATGTTGTTCTCCATGGGTGTGGAGGTGTGGCTGTCTGCAGGGAGTCAGCTCTTTGTGTGTCAAAATTTTGAACTACTGTACCAAATTAAAAGACCAAACTACCATCTCTCAAGATTTGCCCTTACTACCTGGCTGGCACATTGACGTGTTGAGAGTCTAGGCGATTTACCTGATGTTTGCGGCTGGCAGGTTGTTCATGAACCTGCAGCGGAAGTTTGGTCAAGGTGACGGCCTGACCATGACTGGGCCATGTATCGCAATCAATGCAGATAGTAAGTGCACGGAAGTTTTGCTTCTGAGAGCAGCAAATTGCATGCACACCATAGTGTTGCCACCCATGATTCGCAGACAGCACAGAGTAGTGCTCGTAGAGCAGCCCGGACCATGTAAATGCCTCATCAGGAATCTTGATGCGAATTCAGGACTTGAACACAGTCCGAAACATTTTTGTTTTGAACAAGAAGCCGATCCAAATGGGGAGAACTATTCCAGGGACGCGCAACCATCGGTTCTAGGATCGACTGTGAACCATCCAACTTTTTCAGGCGTAATTCGGCAGAATAGCATCTGACACATTCATCCACAGATAAAATTCTGGTAAATTCTGGCGCAATTCAGGTTGGTCAAATGTTGCGCTTTGGCCGGGTTAAACCCAAATGGAAGGAATTGAAATGGTCTAAATGGAAGTGCAACGAGACGGAATGGAATGGAGTCAAATGGTTTCGGATCAGTGTTAAGATTATGAAGACTGTTAATAAGATACGGATTCAGTGCATGCATTAATAATAAGAAGATCGTGTAATGAACATGTGAGGGGAGCAGCAGAGACCTGCTCTGCAATCGCAGCTGATGCAAATCTTACACAGGCGTTCATGCAGCCATACATCCCCATAACTCCACTTTCAAAGCTGAGACCGGACCAATGCAGAGAAACCCACTGCCGAAACAATTCATTCCAAGAATTGGTTGTAGATTCAGTTGTAGATTGTAGATCCATGTAAATCCAACCTTTGACATGGTAGCTGTGGGGCCGTGACTTTTCGATAGTTTTTGCTGCTGTGAGGCTCAGAAGCAGCGTCTGGTTCTAGTGGGCCTTTTGGCAATCTTCCAAGCGTGCCAGAAGCAAAGGATCTCAAGGACCCTCCTGTGGAGTTATCCCTGGAGGCGGGGCCAGTTGGCTTATTGTTGAAAGAAAACGAAGGAAACATCACAGGAAACACTATCACAAGACACAAGAAACAATATGATTGGAAGTGATAGGAAACATCATAGGAGACACATAGAGGCACTCTGGCCGACTCTGACCTGAATGCAGAAACTCGACCGGATTTCTTCCTGAGGCCTTGGCAACGCCCGGAGAGTCCATGGTGATGCCACGCCTTAACAACGACCTTCGAAAGCTGGCCACCTGCCAGCTTAAAACAAGAACTATATATTATATTTTTATGTGTATAATTTATTTAATGATCTTATAATGGTTTGTATCGATTGATGATATTCAGCAAAATTGCTGTTCATTGGCAGAATACAGTATTTGTTTTTGCAATCTTGTCGTGGTTAGGCTTAGGTACTTGTAATTGCCCCGATGCACGTGTTATCGCATTGCGGAAATTGCACAGATGTTTTCATGATGTTTTCCAAGTGTCGTGTACTTGTTATACAGCATGTAATCGTGCAACGCAATGTGGAGGTAAAATCGGTAATATGTGTTGGTTAGACCTGGCAACGTAACTTGATCGAAATTTCTTCTATCAGTGATATCAATCAATATGGTTGAACTTATGCAAGCGTGATGTATTGAAATGAAGGTACGGATTATTTGGTTGGGGCGGGCCTGAGGATCGACTTGTGACAGTGAAACTACGTGAAACTACGTGAAACTACGTGAAACTATATGAAACTGCGCCCTTTTTGAACTTTCCAGCTGAGCGGAGGAACATCGTGCCCAGTTTGCACGGCACCATCGTGCTTGGCTTCGTTTTGATGCCTATTCGCGTGTTCCTTGTGAGACATCAGACAGGGAGCAAATAGGAGGGAAGGACCAGGGCAATGCTGCAACAGTGCGACAATTAACGTGGACACGCCCTTCCTCTTGCTGCAGTTGACTTTTGTACCTGATCAGGTTTCGATGGCTTTGGGCATCAATCAGATGCTTCAATCTATGTCTTACTTCATCGCTGGCCCAGTGCAGAAACACAGGCACGGGACGGCGGGAAGATTAAATTCATGAAAATTCGTGTCATACGTGCCTTGTCTGGATCTTTGTGGCACATCGCAAGATTGTCACAAGATTGCTACATTGAAACTCTCCCAGTGCAGTGCACTCTAAGCTTGGAGAAACGAGGCCCAGCTTTGCTTTGATTACCGTGATCGGGGTCCAGGTGCTGCCGAAGCTTTGCAGCTTTTGTGTATTGCAAAGACGATAACCGTTGGGATTGCCGCGATAGCACCATTGGTGCACCGTCGGGATATGACCAGCCTAGATTTTCCAGCTTTGCAGCCAACGATAGCTTAGACCGCCCAGAGAGCCTAGACATCAATGTTGGTATTTGATAAGAGATGCAATGCCTTCCCCGGCCCCATGGTGCGAATAAGACAGAATAGGCGCGACATGGCGCGACATCATGAAGGCATTGTAAAAGCATTGGGGTTTAGCAATGTCAGATCGCCAGATTAAAGCAGGATACAAAGTGTCCCCGAATTAAAGCCACAGTGCTTGAATGACATGAATGCCATATGTGTTGCATGTTGGTTGATCATTCACGATGATTCGTTGAGGCAGTCGCGTTTTTCACTAGTGAAGTTTGCGCTGATGACTTGAAGAAAAACATGGGAAGAGACTCCAAGAGACTCAATAGAACTAGCAGGTTTATTCCATCACCAATGTCGACCAACAAAGTTAAGTCTCGTCTTCAACATCAAAGAAAATGATTGGAACAAGACGATCCCACATTCCGCCACTTTGGCTTCCAGCGGACACACATAGGCAGCACTTCCCCATTGAAAGGCTGTTTACATAGGTCTGCCACCAAAATAGCTCTGCTACCAAGTCACCTTGTTTTCCAGGCTTGTTTATGTCATTTACTGTCTTGCGTATTTTTTTATGTCTATATATCATACTTATTTCTTCCCTTTCCCATGCGTGGGAGCTTGTGCACCTTTGGCTCAGCCTTTCCTCTCACATCTTTCAATACCATGTTCAACAGTGTTGTCCGGATGACCCTGCCAATGTGCGGCCCCCGGCACATTCCAACCATGCCTGGCCCTCCCAGAAAGTCATGTTGCCAGCCCAACTTTCCACCAAAACGCACGATCATATCATGTACCTCTCTCACTCTCTCTCACTCTCTCTCTCTCTCTCTCCCTCTCCCCCTCTCGACCCTGGATTTCGAGTAACATCACCTCTCTCTCGGGTTATGTCTTGAACTACCTCCTCGCTACCTTCGCGGAACACTTTACGCTCCCCGTCACTCCGAGTTTCTGGCTTTGACATCCGCACTGCGTGTTTGCTCCTCGCAGTGCATCCGAAAGAGTAGAATGTAGAACGTGGTGTGCCACCTTTCGATGCCCTCCCGGTCCATGTTAAGTTCATTTAATCCCTATCTTGGAACCAAATTGACACTATTTTTGATTAAGTTTGAAACAATTTTCGCTGCATGAGTCCTAGAGGAATGATGTCCCCTAAATCCAAAGCCAGTACACACAGAGATTTATTTATGCACATATATATGTCCAGACCAAGTAAGCATGCTCATTGTGTAATTATGTTATAAGCTATAATTATTACACATTTGTATATATGAAGTGTGTGTAAAAAAATGCTAATCGAAGGAAGTTTAGAAGTCAAACTTCCGACAATATGGACAGATGAAAAGCAGAGATGGGAAGAGTCAGAGAAGAGAAGAGAAGAGAAGAGGAGAGGAGAGGAGAGGAGAGGAGAGGAGGGGAGAGGAGAGGAGAGGAGAAGAGAAGAGAAGAGAAGAGAAGAGAAGAAGAAAGAATATCAAAAAAGAGAATGTCTCAGAAGAAAGAAGATGCAAGTGCGCGAAAAGGTAGGAAAGTCGCGAAACATTGTGTTTTTCCAATGATTTATGGCTCCGGAGGGTCGACAAGTAGGCTCGCTAAAGCGGCGGGTGCGGAGCCATCTGGCCAGGTGATTGATAAAAAATTGCACGCCGTTGTGGCGCGAAGCACATTTGCAAGTGAAAAAGCAAAAAACACCAGCTCCGGAGCACTTTTGCAAGTTGAGATGTCGAAAAAGTGCACGCCGTTGTGGCGCGAAGGACATTTCGAAGTCAAAATGTACAAGACACCTCAGGTTCGGAGCACTTTTGGAAGTTGAGATGTCGAAAAAGTGCACGCCGTTGTGGCGCGAAGCACATTTCGAAGTAAACAGGTTAAAAGCACCACATGCTCGGACAACTTTTTGACGTTCAGAGTTCAGATGTCGTTTCGCATGGCAGGCACAAGGGATTGTACACCTTGTTAAAAGTGAGCAAAATGTGAGGGTTTTGTAGCATTTCCAAAAACGATGGCAGGCGTGGGGCATTGGAAGAAGATTTGCAAAGATGCATTTTCGGTGGCAGGCGCAGTACAAGAGACATGTTCATCAGAGCTGTTCGGAGGTCAGGGCGCTGATTTCCTGAGAGGGGATGCATTTTGGAGCATCAGATCTTCAGGTTTGCTGAGATGCTTTTGAGTGACAGGTGCAGCACTTCGTATGACTTGGCAACACTTTTACGTGGCAGGCGCAGCACTTTAGACACATGGACTGGAAAAATCGCAAAACGCATTGGTACGAGGCTGTCAGCTCTGCACTCAACTTTCCATTTTTGAAAGAGGTCTCGCAAAAATTGCTTCGTTTTTGAGGTTGTCAAATTGAAAACTTGAGGAAGTCTTGCAGAATAGCTGCGTTTTTGATGTTGTCAAGTTCAAAAGTTGAGGAAGTCTCCCAGAATTACCGCGTTTTTGATGTCGTCAAGTTCAAAAATTGAGGACGTCTCGCAGAATAGCTTCGTTTTCAAACTTGCAGATAGATGGATGGATGGATAGATAGATAGATACATAGATAGATACGTACATAGATGGATAGATAGATAGGTAGATAGATAGGTAGGTAGGTAGATACAGACAGACAGACAGATAGATAGTTAGATAGATGGATAGATAGATAGATAGATAGGTAGATAAACGGATATATAGATAGACAGATAGATAGACAACTGCAACTGCACTACACCACACCACAACTTCAACTACAACTACACTACCACTACAACAACAACAACTTCAACTACACTTCAGCTACAAGAACTGCAGCTACAACCACAATTACAACTTCAACTACACTTCAACTACAACTACAACCTCAGCTACAAATACTACAACTACAATGACAAGTACCGCTACAACTACAACTGCAACTACCCTTACAACTGCAACAGCTATTGCAACTACACTACAACTGCAACTGCAACTACAGCTGCAAGTACAACTGCAACTACAGCTTCAGCTACACTACAGCTACAACTACAACTACTCCACTACACCACACTACATCCAGGAGTTGTGAGTGAGGTGGCCACTGCAACCATTGCCAAAAAGCACAGCTCCAATCACCTTTCGGTCCATCAGTGGATTCGCTCTGCCATCCACGCGTCACGACAACTCACCTCTCCTATAGTGTCCTATCCTTGAAACTTCCGCCACCGCCTTGTGCGGTACTACTGGTATGTAGAGTAGCGGTTGCGACGGTGTTTGGGTGTTGTACAGTTCAGAAGGCGAAGAGCAGCACGCTGGAAGGCGATTGCCTTCTTCCTCGTCAAGCTGGATTGGCGGTCTATGGACACTGAAGAATCTGATGAAGAGGGAGAACAGAGAAGCAAAAAGGCCAAGGATGTGAGCAGTCTCCTGTCATTTCACTGACTGGATTAGGCTATTCAGATCTCACAGGGAAATCACTGCCTTGTGAGTTGAGGGTATTGGTTCTGTAACTTCGCTGACGAAGGATTATTTTATCATTTGCTTCAGCCAAGGCTTACCAATGATGGATTGCTTTGCCATATCAGTGACGAACCTGTCGCCTGCTAGCAACACGCAGAGAGTTTGGAGCCCATTGTGTAGTGGAGTAGGGTGAACCTATCAAAGTCATTTGTTCTCTGGAAAGGCCTCAATCAACGCAGTCATCAGTGGATTCATAATAATCAAACATGTCATTTGCAACGTGAAGTTAATTATCGGTCTCTTTAGAGTTGCAGCGATTCTCCGACCCAAAATTGGGAATATAACTGATCTCCACCATGAGGCAATGCAGGTTGCCCATACCATGCGGTTCTGATCAATCTCATATTTCGCAGAGATGAAGATTTGCAGGAAGGTCATGGATCTCTCGCTTATAGCCACATCCATGACGCCCTGCCGCTTGCAGGTTGCCTCCTGTTTGGATGGTGTTAATCCTTTGGCTGTCACACTTCATGGACTCCACCCAGCAGGGCAATTTGGACCATCAAGGCTCTGGACTTTGTTCCACAGCGTTGTTTGATTCGTCATGCTTCAATGTGCTTCATCATGCTTTATCGACAGGAAGCATGTTCGCGCGGTATGTCAGAAACTTGCACAAACTCTGAACCTGTAGCACTGTCTCGAGGCCGTCTCACTGCAAGAGTGTTGGCCACCCCAATTTTTTTCCTTCATGCGGCTTGGTGACTTGGTGTGGACTTGGTAATCTGCATGCCATGTATGCCAACTCTGCTCCCCATTTCAAGAATCACAGTGGCTTGGGTAGTGTATATACCCAAACGTACCATCTTGTGTAGCCCGCTTGGCCAGATGCAGTGGAGCTCAGTCTATGTTTAGGTCCAAACGCAAATCTTTGCAACTTCAAGGGCCGGAAGGGTTTTGCTAGGGACCACCTGATCTGTGGGTCTATGTTGATTTGCTTCCAAGCTCTATGCTTGCCACTGTCCTGTGAGGGTGGTGAGTTGCGAGTGTGGTTTCACAGACACACATGCACACTTGCATTGGCATAGTCACTAGTGGAATTCCTATTCTGAGCTGACTTCAACCTATTTACCATCCGAAGGCATTTGTATCAAAGAAAACACGAGTTTTGGTTTTGGCTTGAAGGGTTATGAGCCCAAAGACGGGCCTCTTTGCTTAGCCATGGAATCCAGGGTAAGGGCTCGCTCAGTTCCTACAGGGGGTAGAGCTTCGATGGTTGCCAACCCTTTCCATTCCGAGAAGGTCAAAGCTGAAATCGCTCTTAGTGTTGCAAGGCCTGGTGATTTCCCAATGAAGCTGGTAGCAATGGGAATCCTATTCAAGATGACCATCACACGGTTTCGGGTCAGTAGTCCCAACGGGAAGGGTCGAGGGAGTCTGGGTGAGAAAGAGGTTTCTTTAGGTGCCCCAGCTATGGGATCTCAGTCACTGGATGGACTGCAACGAGCGTTGGAGGTAGAGTTATAGTGGATTTTTTGAAGATTCAGAAACGAAGATATCTCAAGAGGTAGCCCTTCTCAGGAGCCAACTTGAATCAAGATCTGCGAGCGGAAATGTAGATTCTGATCCCCATGGCCTGCAGTAGGAGGGGTTGGATCTGGTGAAAGTTCTGACATGAGGGCTGGACAGTCTGACCGCCTTGGAAGACATTGGAGTAGGACACCCCGCAATCGCATTCGTGAAGCCGCAGTTAGCCTTGAGAAAGGAAGAGATCAACCAGGGTGCACTCCAAATGGCACTAGGTTTCCAGATGGTTCACCACCAGCTGGGAACGATGTTGACTTGCCGCCGGTTCCACCTTTTCCGGTTGCACCAGCTGAGAATGTTGGGGATGGTCATCAGTTCTGTTCAGTTTTGTGAGCGGATTGTGCGATACATGTGAGTCCAAGCCACGTGCCATGAATGGTGACACAACTTGGAAACCATGTGGTAATCGATGTGAAGATGTTTTACTCCTGGGGAAGCCAAACAGATGTGGCTAGAAAGGGAGGTTCAGTCGTTGAAATTCGCTGTGGGTAGGGCCACAGTCCCTCCTGCCATGCAACAATCTGGATACTGGAAGTCTGGTTTTCAGAGAAGTCCCTCCAGCACTCGGGCCCCTCAATTTGCCACTGCCTGCACTGCACATGGGCAAGATGATCGTCACTTGCGTGGTGGATGTGGTGATTTTTATCCTCAAGGTCGGGCTAGCACTGGTGGAGGTGGAGAAATCGCACTTCAAGATCGGGCTAGCATGGTGACACTTGGTCTTTGTGGCGAAGGTCGAGCGGTGATGTTCATGGCCACGGTCGGGCTAGCTCTCAGCACGGGGGGCGCCGAGATCACGATCGGGCTTTCTCTCAGCATGGGGGACTTCGGCGTTGCACTCTGCAGGTCTGCATGATACCGGAGTTCCTGATCCCTGATTCCTTCCGCGGCATGATGTGGGGGAAGGTGGATTTGGAGTTGGAAATGCCCTGACATGACTCTGCCGGTGGCGTGAATACGAAGAGTGAGCTCCCAGACTTGCCAGCGACGGCATCACTGCTGCGGTTTGGTGACTGGCAGTTCCTTAGCTCACCGGTGATGGAAGACATCAGTGGAGCTGCAGGATGGTGGTGCCAGCGCGCACTACGTGAGGCAACGTGCTTCTATGAGCGATGGAAAGAGAGCACACCGCTTCAAAAAAAAACGACCTCAACTACCCGACTCCCTTCAAGAGCCTCGTTGTCACAGAACTGAGCAACCAGGTGTGCACATGTTGCCGAAAGCGATTCCGGATATGGAACACCAGCCCCTGGTGACGGATCGTGCATTGTCATCAACGGCAATCCTGGTGAGGTTTCAGCCTGGAGGTGCAGGAGAAAAACAACTACTGTCGAAGCAGCTCACCGATATCCCAAGCTCCAAGAATGTTCCGGATCTTGCCGCCTCCATTTGAAGTTGGTGTCGGCACTTCGGTCGAGCTCAAGAAGTCAAAGCTGTGCTGCCTGACGGTGTCTTGCTGGTCAAAGCCCTTGACAGACCAGTGCAGCAGTTGGCTGTGATGGATCAGCAGGCGGCTTTCCGTCTTTCACAGAGCAGAATGCAGTTGCAGCTCGACGAGAAGCCGGAGCACTCGCCGCTGTGGGCATTTAGCCAATGCGTGTTAGCAGAAGCTGAGACCTTGCGTTTGATGGCAACTTCTGCAACAACTCCACCTCAAACACCGCTGAAACTGAAACAGCTCCAGACTGACCAGAACACTCCATCGAGCACTACTCCTCTTGAAAAGAAAACGAAACGGGAGCCACCATTGACAAACCCTGCAAATACTGGGCATCAGACGCTGGGTGTCGGGCTGGTAAGGCTTGCAAATGGGTCCATGCATGGGAGGGAGTGCCTGACAAAGCTGCTCGATGTTGGATCTGTGGCAGCAAAGAACATAGAAAACAAGACTGCCCAGTGAAGTCGGCCTGAAGTCAGCTGGTAAGAAAGCGGGTGAGCCGAATGCCGGCCCAGGGGGAGGACGTGGACGTGGAGCAGCTTCTACTTCAACAAGCTCAAAATGGACAGTTGTGGGAGGGAAAGCAGGTGCAGCAGCTGTGAAAGTGGCAAAAAGCTCTGAGGAAACCTCTGCAACAACCACAGATGGAGGAGGTGCAGTAGCCCCACCAGAGGTGACAAGCTCTATACTACAAATGGTGATAAAGGTGGAAGTCGAGCTGATGACGACAAGGGCAACAAAACTGCCGAGCTTTTACATGAAGCCACACAGCTGTTGAAGACGCTTCGAGTCCCAATGAGCCCCAAGTTGAAGGTGATGCAATTGAGCAACATCGAGGCTGTGGATGACGAGTGCATCTTGTTGGACAGTGGAGCCACACATGCTTTGCGCCCTGCCACAGATGCGGATGAATGGCAGTCCAAGAAGAAGGGCACGAAGATCCTTTTGGCAGAGCCATCAACTCAGGTGCCCTGGATCATCCCCATGGGCGGCCTCTCTGACTTGGATTTTTCCGTTGGAGTGGCGCGATGGCCTATGCAAGTTGAAGGATGACGAGGGCCGTGAAATCCCCCTTGAGCTCCGCAATAGATGCCCTAGGATTTCCAGGTTGGAGGGCGAGAAGATTTTGCAGTGGCTTGATGAAGCTATGGTCTACAAGGGCTGCTTGGACTTGGAGGTAGCTATGACATTGAAGATGAAGGAGATCTTCCCCAACTTGCCTGATGAAGTGATGTTGGGTTTGATCCCACGACTGGAGCAAGTGCGGGCCGCCGACTTTGGATCGAAGGTGCCATGGAATCGACACAAGCGCAGACGGATCCAAAAGGCGAAGAACTTGATCGTTCACATCGTCTCGGGCCCAACCAGCGCTTTTGGGAGCAACAGTGCTCTACAGCTTCCACTGAGGTTTTGTGCGTGGACACGGACAGCTCGGTGCCAGCTAGTCTGCTTGACAAGAACGTCTTCGCCTACCTGCTCTCACTGTGTGCCTCAGGCCGCGTCAAAGCCTTGATAGGCGGACCTGCATGCCGTACTATCAGTGCACTCAGTGTCAGGTATCAAAATGATGGTGGCCCGGGAGTCTTGCGTGATGATGAGTTCACCTATGGCCTTTGCAATTTGTCGGTGGTTGATCACAACTTGGTGCTGGGCGATGTGATGCTGATGTTTCGATTTTTGGCTTTGCACATTTTGGCTGAAGATGTCCGTGAAGAAGGAGTGGCTCTGACCCAGTGAGCGCTGGAACAACCAGAAGATCTAGCCAGATACAGAAGCCCTCAGGACACCCACGGCAATGGGTACTTCAGCTTCTTTCGAACGAAAGAATGGAAGGATTTTGAAGCCAAGCGCAACATCACCCAGCTTCACATGGATCAACACCCAATGGGCCACAAGAAGCGCAATCCGACCACCATCGCCACCGACATTGAGGAGCTCTATCAGTTGGATGGGCCACGAGGCGAACCTGATGGCGAGCCAAGGGCCGCTGAGGCTTTTCGATCCATGACGCTGCAGCAAAGAATCCTGGAGTCAAAGACCTGGTCGAGCTGGGCTGAAGGCTTGAAAGCAGCGATCTCAACAGCCTTGAACATACAATGTTTGGAAGCTGAGGTTTCTCCACCGGCTCAACAACCAGTGCTTCGACCCATTAGCCAAATCGCTCTTGAGGCCTGGAAGCAACATTTTCTTCACGATCACCTTCCGGCGAGAAGAGACTGCATGCACTGTGTTCGTGCACAAGGTCGAAGCTTTCCACATCGGCGAGTTTCTCATCTAGACGCGTTCGCCCTGTCCATTGATCTCTCTGGCAAAATGGTTGTGTCGGAAGAGATCAAGGTGGAGATCGCTGTCGATGCATTCCTCAATGCGCCGCGGCGAGATGACTCCAAAGTGACGGCCATGGAAGTCCCTGCGGCGTTTCGGAAACTTGGCTTGGCGTCATCGAACGACGTTTCGATCATAGAGAAGGCACTTTATGGACTGGTTGGGTCGCCACGTGATTGGTGCATCTATCGAGATGAGACGCTGCCTTGAAATTCCTGGAAAAGGGTGCGCGGAGGAAGTCATGTGACGGGCCACTTCGAAAAGACAGCTGATGAAAATGTCTGGAGGCTGGTCGGGGTGGATGAAAAAACAGGTGAAAACAGCTGGACTGGTTTGATGATGGTCGATGTTGACGACCTTCTGGTGTCGGCGGAGGAAGATACGGCCAAAGCAGCGCTGGGAGCAATCGCCAGTGTTTGGGCGACTTCGGAAGTTGAGAAGGTGGAGGAGGGCGGAAATGGGTCCTGGGGGAGACGGTTTCTTATTCTCACAGAGGATGTATGCAAAAGAGATGTTGCAGCGCTGGGAGATCAACAACACCGTGGAAGCCCCTCACTACCGTCTTGGTGAAGGAGATGAAGATACCTTGGAACGAATAGACCCCAAAGAAATCAAAGTTGCACAAGGAATGGCTGGAGCCTTATTGTGGCTTACAACACGGACTCGACCCGATTTGGCGACGAGCGTAGCTGCAGTGTGTCGTTTCGCTACAAAAAATCCCGAAAAGTGTGATGAAGTATGTCAAGGGGATGGCTGGCGGTCTGCACTACACCAAGAAAGTGCCGACTGATGCCCTTGAAGCTCCCTGCTAGAGGTGTACCCTGACGTAGCCGTTGGTACAGGGTCAAAATGTCGGAGCATCCATGGCCTCGCCGTTTACTTCGGTGGCTGCGTCATTGCTTGGCAAACTACAGTTCCGCCATTCGCTACCCATTCCACGGCGGAGTCTGAGCTTGTTGGCTACTGCGGCTCCTTGAATGCCGGGCGATCAGCAGAGGCGATGTTGGCCAACATGATGGGCGTTCCGAGTGGCGGTTCAGCCATTGAGCGAATCCTTTACGGGGACAAGGTGGCAGCGATTGGCTTGGCGCTTCATGGCGGACACGAAGATTCAAAGAAGCCTTGGAGGGTCGTGCGCCTGGAGGCCTGTGGCGACTACTACATCTTCTAGGAGCTGAGTTGGTCGCAGATCGACTCACAAGGCCTCTCCTCGGACACGCCTTCAGATCCTTTTTGGAAGACTCGGGCACGCACCGAAGGGAGGAGAACGCGGAGGAAGAAACGCTGACAGCTGGAACTATGTTGCCTGGCGTCGATGCTGGGGAGGAGGAGGAGGAAAGCGAATCCGAGTTTGAGGCCATTTGGGCCTGCGGTGCAATTTTGATGACATTGGGGGCAATCTACTTGGGGCAGCTAACTTTTGCGAGTGTCCGATGCTGTCTTAGAAGATGGTGTGTTGATGGCTGCGCCAGCGATGAGGTTAGCTGTTGGAATCCTGCCTTTGCAAGGTGTGTGGCGCCTGGATCGAATGAAGTGTGGGCACCAAGGACGAGCTCTTTGTCCCAGTCTTCACAGAGACGTTGAGTTCGGGCTTGCAGCAGCGATCTATGGCCTTGGTGTCTCTCAGGACATTGTGGTAATTTCAGGTGATGATGAGTCCCCGAGTGAAAGCAACTGCACGGGAAAACCTGCGGCAGTTCAGCGATCAAAACAGAGCTCTTCGACATCGGGCTTGGCAGTTCGGCGATCATCAAAACCGACCTCTTTGACGCCGGGCTTAGCAGAAGAGCGATCAAGACCGAGCTCTTCCACGTCGGGCTTAGCAGATCTGCGATCCAGACCGAGCTCTTCAAGCTCGGGCTTTGCAACTATATGAGCAGTTCTGGCGCTGCTGAGAGGCGTGATATGGATGGGCCTCCAAAGGAGCCGGAAAATCCATGGAATAGATTCCAACAGGCCAACAAAGGCAAAGGCTGGTCACAAGCAACCATTCTGAAAAGGCACAACCAACAGAAGAAGAAGACAATGCCTTGAGCCTGAAAGTCATTTTGACTTTTTCCTTTTTCAATGAGAAGTCTTTGGGAAGCCTCAATACAAAGAAGCCGAGCTGAACAAAAGCTATGGCATAGCCATAGGGGGGAGTCTGAGCTGACTTCCACCTATTTACCATCCGAAGGCATTTTTATCAAAGAAAGCACGAGTTTTGGTCTGAAGCCTATAATATACATCGAACATTGACCGAGTCAGCAACTAAGCGAACGAGTCAGCAACTAAAAACGCGCGGGTCAGCAACGAAGGAAGTCTGAGCGAGCCACATCGATCACTGACCAGTCCATAGAGACATCCATAGACATACCACAGCTGTGCTATTCTCTGTGAAATGCATTTCAGGTCTTGAATGGGACACACCACGCAGTACATTCCGTACAGGATGTGCTGTTTACCATACGACTACGGACTCCAAACTACGGACTATGTGACATCTATGTGACTAGGTAGTGTACATAATATTCATACATACACAATCACACACACATACACAATGTGGCCCGCATACATCATGCATTGCATTGCATTGCATTGCGTTGCATCGCGTCGCATCGCATTGCATCACATTAATACAGACATACTTACATCACATTGATACAGACATTAGATTACATTGCAAGACATTCCAAAACATAACAGAACATAACAATACATATCAAAACATACCAACATACAACAGTACAACGCAATACAAAAGAACACACAGCATCACACAACAATACTTAACAATACCTGACAATACACAACGACATAAGCAACACACAGGAATACATAACACCTCTTAATTAACAACACACAACAACACATAGCAATTCCTAACAATACGCAACAATACGTAACAATACATCCAACACATAACAATACACTAAATACACAACAATACATAACCATAGACAACAATAGATAACAATAGATAGCAATACATATATATATATATATATAACAATGCAGATGCATTATAATATATATATATATAATTATATATATATATTTATAGATTTACAGAAACTAAAAAAACACTCTCACAGTCCCCGCTCTCTCTCTCTCTCTCCCTCTCTCTCTCCCTCTCTCTAATTATACACATAAATAACGATACATACGTATGTACAAACACACACATCTATATACATGTACCATATGTACAGATACATACTTACATACATGCATGCATCCATCCATTCCATCCATTCATCCATTCATCCATTCATCCATTCATACATTCATACATTCATTACATTCATACATTCATAAAATCACATGACATGACATGACATGGCAATCACATTACGTTACACTAGATTAATACTGACAGTGCGCTGCATTACACTTCACTTCACTTCACTTCACTTCACTTCACTTCACTTCACTTCGTCTCATCTCATTTCATCTCATACATTGCGTATTGACATATGTGCAAAAAAACTCCATGTTGTCTGAATGAAACATGTCACTGTAAGGTAGTAAGAAAGGCAGACACATACGGGGACTGCGCGAAATCCCCTGTGTTTGCTGACAAAGATCCCAGGTGTGTCCAAATGTAAACATTTACTGCAATGTTGCATTGCCCCTGAACCATCACCGAAGGTTGTACTTGATACGGTCGTACATCGCTCCTCACAAACAAGACCTGCTTCCTGTCCGGCTTCGCACCGTGGAGAGCCTAGGGATGCTTCAGCTCACAGGAACCGATTTGAATTGTGTAGTCGACTTTGAGAAAATGCTGGTGGAACCGTTGGGGTGAATTTGCCCGAGAGCCTACGGCTACCGTTGCCACTGTACAAAACAGATTACTTACAATGAATTTGTTTCAGTTTTTCGGAAGCAGCTACTTGAAAGATGAAGCATGATGGCGCATGATGTAATGGAGCATGATGGAGCATGATGGAGCCATAAGACCCTTTGTTCTGAGCTGTTGATCCAGGTCGGTTATTTGGACGTCTTTATGCGCGATGCCAAGCTTGTGGAAGAGCAAGAAGAAGAGGAAGAAGAAGCTGAGCAGGAGCATTTTCAGGGATAGTCAGGCTTTGATGCGGAAATGGGTTCTTTGCTGAAAGAGAACCAAACACAAAGCCACAGCAGCGAACTTGGTCCTTTGCTGTTTGCCCATGTCGTGTGTCACGTATCCAGACTGTATTCAGAGCATTCGGTCTCTGAGACCACAAAGCTGACAACTTCTTGTGTTGACTCAGCAGGAACGTCCATTCAAACATTGATCATTTGGTTGACATAATAATATAATGGATGTCACATCTCTTTATATCATATATATATATATATATGTATCTATATGTATATATATATGTATGTATATATCATATATGTGTAAATATAAATATATCATAAATGTGTACATTGCATGTATATTTACATATCATGTGTATATATATATATACACATACATATGTACATATAGATATCATGTATATATATATATTTACAGATATCATATATATATATATATATATAGCGACGGACACCCACTTAGAACGTATTTTCCATTTTTTTCGCACTTAGAACGTGGCACGAAATCAACACTTAGAACGTAGGCAAAATTTCATCACTTAGAACGTAAAACCAACACTTAGAACGTAGGGAGGCCAATTCAACACTTAGAACGTAAAACCAACACTTAGAACGTTCCAAGTAATTGTCCGTCGCTATAATTATGAATAATTAACATGATATGTATATACATAATTATACATACATTATATATATATATATTTTTTACTACTATCCAATTCCTTCGAGAAATCGATGAGGCACCCACCGTTTCAAATGAATAATTAACATATGATATGTACATGTGTATATGTATATACATACATACATTTAAATAAATATTATATAAATAATCCCTTCCCCCCAATACTAACCCCCCCAAATAATAAACACCTCAGGTAGTTTTTATTATTGGGGTGGTATGTATCATTAGGGAACCAAAGCGGACCCTAAAAATAAATTAAAGCACTTGATTAAAAAACTATTTTTTCGATTTCAAAATCAATTAAATTTCCTTATATAACGCAATTAAAATATTGCCACAAATTGGATTTCGATGCGGACATAGATAATAAATTAAAACCTTTGATAAGAAAAACTATTTTTTTCGATTTCAGAATCAGTTAAATTTCCTTATATAACGCAATTAAAATATTGCCAAAAATTGGATTCCGAAGCGGACCCTATTAATAAATTTAAAACCTTAATTTTAAAAAAATATATTTTTCGCTTTCGAAATCAATTGAATTTCCCTTTATAACGCAATTCGAATATTGCCAAAAATTAGATTTCGAAGCGGACCCTAACCGAAGGAAGTTTAGAAGTCAAACTTCCGACAATATGGAGAGATGAAAAAGCAGTCAGCAGGGAGAAGAGTCAGAAGAGAAAAGATCAGAAGAAAGAAGATGCAGGTGCGCGAAAAGGTAGG
>Ga0126342_10010180_pt1 | contig 16821 bp, 13 predicted proteins | sample Cyp1metagenome_FD_92528 | JGI IMG/M metagenome (GOLD analysis project Ga0126342, IMG submission 92528) | Coral microbial communities from Lord Howe Island, Old Settlement Bay, Australia - Cyphastrea 1 metagenome | ecosystem: Host-associated > Invertebrates > Cnidaria > Coral ... | reverse complement strand
TATGCCAGATAGAATGCCAAATAGAATGTCAGAAGATATGTCAGATAGAATGCCAGAAGATTTGCCAGTAAGAAAATGTATAAATGTCATGGTGGGGATCACACGAAGTAAAGTAATTTTTATGTTTTTTGTGTTTCTTTTTTCTTTCCTTTCTCTTTGTTGTTCTTTACCTTTTTCTTTTCTTGTTCTTTTTCTGTTCCTGTTTTTTTCCTTTTTCTGTTCATTTATTTTCTTTTGTCTTTTCTTTCACCTTCTTTTTCTTTTCGTTTCGTTTTGGTTTGTTCCCTTCGTTCATTCTTTCTTTCTTCCTTTCTTCTATCTATCTATCGATCTATCTATCTAGCTATCTATCTATCTATCGATCTATCTAGCTAGCTATCTATTTATCTATCTGTCTGTCTGTCTGTCTATCTATCTATCTATTACCTCTCAACTTCCAAAAGTGGTCCGCACCCGGCAGCTTTTAACACTTTTGACTTGAAAATGTGCTTCGCGCTACAGCTGCGTGCACTTTTTCAACAAGTCAACTTCCAAAAGTGCTCCGAGCATAAGATGTTTTTGGCATTTTGATTTCCTCATCTGCTTCGCGCCACAGCCACGTGCCCTTTTTCAACAAGTCAACTTCCAAAAGTGCTCCGAACATGAGGTGCTTTTGGCATTTTTAGCGAGCCTACTTTTCGGAGCCACAAAGCATTGGCAAAACAAAGTGGTTCGAACCTTTTCTATCTTTTCGCACATTTTGATCTTCGTTCTACTGACTCTCTCTTCTCTGATTTTTCCCTTCTAATTATTTCTCTTCTCTGACTCTTCCCACCACTGTTGCTGCATCTGTCCATAAGTCGGAAGTTTGACTTCTAAACTTCCTTCAATAAATAGAAATTAATGGATTCATAGTTTTTGATGATGTTCATGATGTATAGCCATACTGTTTAAGGTTTTTCTGACTGATCATATTCCTTCGAAGCAGGCACACAGAACATTGAAGCAAAAAAACATCGTATTTTTCGCATGCAACAATGCGACAAACTTTCTTGCCGGGTACACACGCTGCTAGCAACTGACAATGCTTAAAAACACAGCTGGTGATGCTGTGCATATCAAACCACTCAAACCGATGGCTACAGATATCTGAACTCGTCCTTGACTGCAGTGCTCACGCCGCCATTCTCCGGATCGCCCCAAGTCACAACACGTCCATCTGCTAAAACAGCAGCGAAAGCGCAGCGGGTAGCATGGATTTGCCGAACGTGCCTCAGCTGATCCTCGACTCTGGTGCTGTCGCCGCCATACCCAGCATCGCCCCATGTCACAACGCTGCCATCCGCCAAAATTACAGCAAAGGCTCTCTGTGTGGCATAAATGTGCTGAACATTCCTGAGCTGGTCCCTGACTCTGGCGGAGTTTGATATAGGCTGAGCCCTGGCTCTGGCGGGGCTTCGTCTCTGCTGAGCCCTGACTCTGGCAGGGCTTAAAGCCCTGGATCTAATAGGCATCGCGCCCAAAGCACTGACTCGAACAGGGTTCGGCATAGGCACGACTCCAACACCGTGCACCGCGCGTAAAGCCCCGACTCTCGCGGGGTTCGGCGCCAAGGGACGCTGGGCTACTGCAGGTTGCGTAGCAGACTCGCCAAGGCTGCCTCTGACGGTGTCACCACCACAGATAGGATTGCCCCAGGTCACAACACTGCCATCTGCCAAAATTGCAGCAAAGGCACTCATTGTTGCACAAATCTGCTGAACATTTCTGAGTTGGCTCCTGACCGCAGTGCTGTCGCCACCATTGTCTCCATGGCCCCACGTCACAACACTGCCATCTGCCAAGATGGCAGCAAAGGCTCTGTCTGTGGCATGAATGTTCTGAACATCCCTGAGATCATCCGCGACTGCGGTGCTGTCACCGCCATCTTGCGGACTGCCCCATGTCACAAGGCTTCCATCTGCCAAAATTGCAGCAAAAGCGTACTGTGCGGCATGGATCTGCTGAACATTCCTGAGCTGATCCGCGACTCTGGTGCTGTCGCCGCCATACCCAGCATCGCCCCACGTCACAACGTTGCCATCCGCCAAAACCGCAGCGAAAGCACAACGCGTGGCATGAATATTCCGAACATTCCTGAGCTGGTCCCTGACCCTGGTGCTGTCTCCGCCATAGTCAGGATCGCCCCAAGTCACAACGCTGCCATCTGCCAAAATTGCAGCGAAGGCGTAGAATGTGGAATGAATATTCCGAACATCCCTGAGCTGATCTTTGACCCTGGTGCTGCTGCCACCATAGCCAGGATTGCCCCACGTCACAACGCTGCCATCTGCCAAGACAGCAGCAAAAGCCTCGGATGTCGCATGAATCTGCTGAACATCTTTGAGCTGATCCCTGACTCTGGTGCTGTCACCGCCATAGCCAGGAAATCCCCACGTCACAACGCTACCATCTGCCAAAATTGCAGCAAAAGCCTTCTTTGTGCCTTGAATTAGCTGCACATTTCTGAGCTGATCTTGGACCGCTGCTGTGTGACCTCCCTGTTCTCCTTTGCCCCATGCGACAATCCTGGCCCCTCCGGGGCACCACAAAGCCACAGCACCATCGGTTGCAGCTACTTTGGGCTGCTGTGCAATAGCAGTAACGCTGTCTCCACTTTGAAGCCCGGAACTTTGAAGAGATTCTGCTGGATCCAAGAGACGACCATCGAGAGCAACAAGCCTCAGGAAAGCTTGCCGCAACGACAGCTGGGCCGCCAATTTCAAATCCAAAACGCTGCCATCCACTGGAAGCGATAGCGATGCACAGCGGCCGCTGGGCAACGACACATTCAGCTGCAGTGTGTTGACCGACTCCTCAGTATCACTTCCTGACAGCACCACAACCTCCACAACATCATCGGTCAATCTGCGCCTTTTCCTTGCCATGGCGCCGTGAGTTTGGCCATTGTTCAGTCGCACAGCTAGATGTGTTTTTGGATTCGCAACAAGCCATTTACAACTTGATCTGTGAAGGAAGGATGAAGGAGAATCATGGGAAAAAAAAAGAACTACACCGAGCCTTTCGTCATCAACTAACGATATTCACTGCAGACCTTCAATGCGCCAAAGTATTTGTGAGTTTTCATGGAGCCAACCGTCTAACCTCTTGTAATTTACAAAAAGCTGCGTTAAGGAAGGCACATGTAGGAGATTCTAGGAGTTATCCTCTGGTAAATCAAGATAGCTGTGAAAAATCACCATCTTCAAAAACATGGAATGATCATCGAACTCAATGGCCCATCTGTACCAGTTCAATAGGTAAATCATCTATAAATCTGGGTAAATTATAATATTTCACTAACCTGAATTAAGGTCATTTGGGGATGATGCCCCTTACTAACCATGATTCCAGTGAGGTCGCAGTGAGGTCGTTATAATTTACCCAGATAAATCATTGCTATTTTCCATAGCAAACTATGCTTCGATGGGATGAAACTCAACGCAATCCGTGGATTTGTGTCTTCGTGTACCCGAAGGTTTATGCTGGCAAATTGGGAATGAATGTGGTAAACTGTGTAAACCCAAAAACTCATAAAAATCCCAATAATCCAATAGTGCTATGACACACATACCTTACAAATAAGGGGAAAAATATGGAAACATAAATGTATCTATAGTACAAAGCCAAGGGTTGCAACGCAACCCACAGTTTCCGATTTGGCCATCTTCACTTTCACACGTTCTGTAAGGATACAGGGAAATACCCGCCGTGAACTTCACATCATTCATTGAAGATTTTTCAAGGAAAGCGGAAGAAACTGGGACGTTACTTCTATACTTCTATACTTATACTGTATGCATTTGCTTCATATAAGGGAATCGGCTTCGCGCATGAACAGTGCAACGCTTTTAACGAGCGGACTCCGCCGATGCCCCCGGCCCAGGCCCGGCTTCGCCTCACCAAGGGTTCGGACACCTGGGGCGAGTTGTGGATCTCCCCAAATATGGTTAGGTTTTAAGCCATCGTTCGTTGATGTTCGTTGATAACTCATGATAACTCAATAAATACTCTCATAACGCTCATAAGCATGCTGTTTTAAGCCATAGCAAAGTTAGTTTATAACTCTAAACTCTAATAACCCGGGTTGATTAGGGGATAAATGGCCATTTTCCATAGTCTGGATTAATCTAATCTACTACCCTCTGGTTGGTTTCAGCCCCTCTGAAAAATATGAAAGTCAGTTGGGATCAGTTGGGATTACTATATTCCCAATCTATGGAAAGTCATAAAATTGATGTTCCAAAGCACCAACCAGTCATATTAATTGGAGTCTTAAAGCTTTGAAATCTACAGTAATTCAACCATAAAGCAACCATAACATGCACACGGGCCCCTGGGTCCCTGCCCACCTTCAGGCGGCCGTTGGTTTTGAGGCTTCGGCTCACACCTCGCACGTTTTGCAGCGGCCCCAAATGGATTGGTTCACTGAGGATCTAAGCTGCCAACAATTTAGATTTTACATGATTCAACCATGATTCAACCATGATATTGTTGGCGGGTTGGACACTGTTGCTTTGGGGGATAGTCCAATCGATACCCTCGTCTTCCTTCCTCCTAAACATGGTCATGGTCGTCGTCGTCGTCGTCGTCGTCGCCTCTGCCGTCGTCATCGTCATCGTCATCGTCATCGTCATCGTCGTCGTCATCATCATCATCATCATCATCATCATCATCCTCATCATCATCATCATCATCCTCATCATCATCATCACCTACGAAGGAAACCCAAAGTTGGCAACGGCCCATAGGGACATCATGGTTCCAAGCCTATTTTCAGAGACCACCTCCTTAATTTTCCAGGAACCTATAGTATAGTATCTTGATCCCTCTCCGATCCAAGAAACCGACCAAAGTTATCATTCTTCCATGATTTTCCATCATTTTCTACGGTTTTCCATATGATTATCCCCTCATTTTCCATGATGTTCCATGGTTCTCCCCATTTTTTGTGCCAAAAAATATCAAAAAATGCACCCAACTTCCATCTTTTTCAATCTAAGGCCACGGCTCACGGATGCCTCCCAAGGCTCTGTGCCCTTGGTGCCCATGGTGCCCATGGTGCCCGTCGCATCGACGGCGACTTCCGCATCATCGGGATCCGAGTCGGGCGAGTCCGGTGGCGGAGCACCGGGGAAGAAGCTGGGTGCCTCCAGAGGTCTTCAAGTTCCATGGGCAAATTGGAGCTTTTCTCATGGATCTATGGAAAAAATATGGAAAAATGGGAGAAAATCCTCATGAAAATCATGTTCTCATCCCAAGTTCTTTCACTTTTCCATGTGATTCAACCATCAAAAATTATGGGAAAATGATGGAAAAGTGGAAGTCATCCTCACAAAAAAAGGTGGTGCTCCTCCATAAGTTGGTACGCAAACATTTTTCCCCATCAAACTATGGACTCATCTGCCTAAACCCAACAGTTCATCTGTTAACCCAGGGTATAAGCAAGTTGTGGTTCCAAATTGGGACCATTTTCCCGCAATATCAGGAGATCGCACAGGGCTGATCGACTCGTTTTGCAGGAAGCTGAAATTGGGCTTAATGTGGTTTTAACCCTGGCTGCCACAAACCTACCATGACTGGGGATGGTTGAAATCCCACCCACAAAGCTATGGTGATATCATGTCTTCATCAACATTTACCAACAACGAACTGAAGCCGTTTGGGAGTCCGGGAAACCCGGTCTCCCAGTGCAGGACACGGAAACTTCATCTTTCGGCCATATTTCATCATGCTCTGCTTGGGAGTAGATATGCGGCATAGCTATGGTATATATGGCTGGTTCAATCCCCAGTAATTTCATTGTCCCCAATATTCCCCAGCTATTTTGAGCTAGTTTTCAAACGTTCGTCCTCATTCATGAAATCCCACGAACTATTCCCCAACCAGAAAGTGGGCTTCGAGAAGCTTTCAAAGATCCATTTTTGAGGGGTTCCAACATTTGTTGGAAGCTTTCAATGGATTCGTTTCATGGAATGTTTTTTTCTGTACTCATGTTTTTTTGTACCTCCAATTTTTTCGGTGTGTCCTACGGATTCCGGGAACCTTGTAAAAATACCAACACTACATGTTCGCGACAAAAATAACCTGCCCCAAGCAGTTTGGGCAATGAGAATTCCCAAACTCCAAATCATCCCCAAACCTTGTTCTATTGAAATTGTCCCTCCAGTAACATAGACCCTGGCAGATATATCGGGGCTATACTACCGATGAGTTTCCACTAAAAAGGGCCACAGCGCCTCAGTCTCCGGTGCGATGACCTCCTTCTGCACAGGTGCTGGAATGGAGCCTGGTGGAGGGCGTTTATACCATGGGTTTATGGTTTTATGTCATGGGGAATGGGATATCATAACCCAGATGCTCCATGTATGGAATATTTACCAACATTGGGGTGATTTTTAGGGCAAATGTTGGTAAATATTCCATACATGGAGCATCTGGGTAAGGGTTTCAGCCAAGCGAAATTGGAATATGATGGGAATGTCGGGAAGGATGTCTTTGGATGGAACAACATGGAAAATCGGGCGAAAATATTTGGGGCCACCAGCATCCGATAGATCCGAGGATTCTGTAAAGAAATGATTTGGTGTCTTCCTCAATGTTTTTTTTGACCTTGGTTGCCTGCGAGGAGCATTGGCTCATTGGCTCTCAGTCGGTGTTCTAAAATTCAATTCAAGGACCGGCCACGAAGGGTCGCGGAAGGCTGGAAGAGTGTATGTACCTCCAGGCTCTTTTTTAAAATGTTCAGAAAAATAGAGATTAAAAAAACACACCAAAGACAAAGCAGCAAGGAGTGCTTCACTGCATCTGGGTGAATGGCTTAGTAATCTGTAATGCTGGGTTCCTAATGTCGTAATGGCTTAATAACTGGTGATTTCAAATAAACTAACTGGAATACTGGCGATTAATAGGGATTGAGATTTAGCCCACGTCTGGCTCATGGCTAACAATGGGATTTACGGTGAATATGCATAAATTATCATAAATTCAGATCTATAGTGTTCCATCCAATAGTGCAATTGCCATAAACACTATTCATCTTCTCAGTTCTCAATCATGTTTTTTGTGGGCAAATGCCTACCCAACGTTCCGGCAAACTCGTATGAAATCTCCGTTTGGGTTTGCCTCGAAATATACGGTACTGCCCTAAATAAGAGTCATTTGGTGGATGTAACCGACCCGAATATCACATCAAGTTGATCAATGATGTCACCATGAAATCACCATAAATCACCCATAAAGTCCCCAAGAAAAATACGAACATTGCCAGAAATCGCCACTTGTCTGTAGCTTCCTACACGCATCAAAATCTCACCAGCCCAACCGCCTGCATCTCTCGACTTGATCTTAGCACGTTTTTCCAGGATCTGTGGTTTCAATCACCCCCCTGAAAAACATACGACTGTCATTAGGGATCATTATCTCAAAAGGTTGAAGAAGGTAAAAACTAAAAGACATAAGCCCATCTCATTTCTGTGGTCAGATTTTCTTAGAGGCTCCCAAGAGATTCAGAGATGGAATCACCCCAGGTGAAATCTGGACGAAATTCTGGAGCATTTGCAGATGCGAAATTTGGGACTCCCCCAATGACCCACCTCGGATTATCTCCATTTTCCCCATATTCAATGGGAATTTCAGGATCCTAAAATGGAGGTACCGATTCCATAGAAAAAAGGCCTCTTTTTCGGGCCTATGTAAGTGAATATCACCACAAAATATGGCCAGAAATATGGTACGAACGTACCTCCATTTTAGGATCCTGGTATATTCCCATTGACATATGGACATTTAGGGGTACCATGATCCACTGAAAGCAGTACCTGTAGTGGCTGCATGGCTCGCCAATCATTGTACATCCCCCCTATAGTTAGTGTTGATTACTATGGCCAACAGATAAAGATCATCCATTTATATACAAGTCATGTCTGATTCCGGAATCTATCAAGTCTATCCCTTAAAAAAATTAGAGGTGCCTCTAAATCCAGTGGCTAATTATCAAATTATCAAATTTTCCCTGAAAAATGACCATTTCATGGGTATAGCATAGCCCATTTTCAGACACAGCCAAATATCATGTCATCAAGTCCATTATATAATCACCACAACTCATCACACAGTCCCCATAAAGACCCCATAAAGTCCCCATAAATCACAACAAATCATCATAATTCACCCGTAAATCACCCGTAACCCACAACAAATCACCATAATTCACCCATAAATCACCATAAATCACAATAAATCACCATAAATCACTATAAAATCACCATAAATCACTATAAAATCACCATAAATCATCATAAATCCCTATAAATTCACTATAAAATCACCATAAATCATCATAAATCCCTATAAATTCACTATAAAATCTGGTGATTTATGGTGGATCAAATGGTGGATCACTCGGAATCACTCGTCCAAATTCCTCATCGCCAGCGAGGCACGAGGTTTCCCAGTTTCTTCTGCAAGGACTTGCCCAGCTCCAAGCGGATCTGCAAACTTCCCATGATGTCGTGAAATATTCAGAATGATACATATTATATATATATAAGTATAAATATAAATATATGTAATTATATGATAGATATAGATCTATGGTGAGAATTTCCCTGCATTTTAAGGATTGAGAACTATGATATTATATATGCACATACCATGTTTCCATCTACTTCAAGATGATAATTTGCTCCTTTACGGGACGATCCGTTGGTTTTTTATCCTGTTGCATCAGGTCACCCCAGAAGACCACGACAACGGGGCCACAAGGAGAACACCTCTTTCAGGATGTGCTTCGGAATTGCTTTGGCCTGCGAGTTTACGAACATGTTGTGGTCAGCAGTGGCAGCATCATGTTAAGAGGAAAAAATATAGTCACGGCCAAAATCAAGATCATGAAACAAACATCATAAAATCATCAACATCAGCATCATCATCATCATCAACAACAACAACCTCATCATCATCATCATCATCAAAATCAAGATCAAAAACATCATGTTTCTCAAATCCAGGAACACATCTGTGGCTTTTCCTCCAGAGTGAACCACGGCCCCTCGCCTCTTGAACACCTCTGACCTCAGAGATGCCAGCGTTGGCGATGTCAGGTAGATAGATTGGAAGAGATACGAAAAGATTAGGTTGGATTACATCAGATCAGATTAGATTAGATTATGTAGATAGAGATATATATCATCACACAAATGTAGGAGAATTTAAGTTCTTTGCCATATATACATATACATATATATACATATATATATATACATAGATATATATATATATATCATATACGCAAATATGCATGCATATATATATACATATTCTATAACACAAATGAATGGAATGGGATTCTCATTTGGAAACCACTTGGAGCTTCATCTTTCCAAGGGTTGGACGGTGGATGTCCCTCAACAGGGGAGCAACTGCCAATCACATGAGTCAAACTTTGGCACCAAATGAGGATATTCTGGGATATCATCTAGGTAAATCAACGGTAAATCATACATGATTTAATTCTTATCAATATAATCTGGGTAAATTATGATATTTCACGAACCTGAAATCCGGCTATGTTGGGATCAGTCCCTTAATAACTGTTACAGTGAGGTCACTTTTATTGACCCAGATATGTGCCAAAATCCTCTGATCAACTCATCAACTAATGGAGCTCCCTGGGTCCAGAAATGAATCAGTTGTAGCCACTGTTGTTTCAATGGAAAGGGCACACCCCAAAAGTATCCAAATGTTACAATAAGAAGCCCCTGATAGCGGTTGATGAAGTTGATGGGGATCATTTTCTTCACTATCCCTATCAGTATGTGAGTGAAAATCCACCTTGTACCGAGCGTTTTCTATGCTGATCGCATGTTTCACAACTTCTACCCACCATTTTCCCAACTCAGACACTCTGGTAATTTACCAGTTTGCCACCCAAAATTACCCATTTCTAGATGATTTACGCATCATGTCCACCACGCGATTTTCAATGGCAAACTGCTACCAGAGGAGATACACCAATCAAAAAATCCCATGTTTTTTCGGTTGCTGAAATCCCCATTCATTTCCCATTATCCCCAGCGTTGGGAATTGTTCCACTTATCCCCATAACATATCCCATTTCAAAATACTGGGAATGAGTTAGATCCATTCGAATTACCAACTATTTTGAAATATATCATATACTATCATATACCATCATATACCATCATATACCATCATATACCATCACATACCATCACATACCATCATATACCCATCTTGGAAATGATATAATAAAGCATTAGATACACATTTTATCCCGATGAAATCCGCTACATTGAGCCTACCCCTTCTGACGTCTGCTCGGCGCCGGACAAAGTGCACGCAGCAGTCGGGAGTTGCAGAGACGACCTAAGGAGTTGCCCAAATGGGTGACCGAACAGTGGGGAAAAAAACTGTTTGAGTGGTTTTTTATAGGAAAAATATGGAAAAATCATCTACAAATAAGGACTTAGCATGACTTAACTATGTTTAAATATGGCAAATCCACCAGCTAAATGACACTTCATAGCTGGGGACATCATTCAACAAAATAGGGAGGTGTTCGTTTGATCACCGTTGCGGCTTTGCCAAGGGACGGAGAAGGGCTCAGAGACACCGCAGAGAGGAAAGAAACTCAAGGAACAGTACCTGGAGCATCACCAAAGGTGATCCAAAATCAATGGAGACTTTGGGGGGATTTTCCCAGATGTGTCTAGAATATCTTTGATACCCTCTGGTAAACTAACATAACTATTCAAAATGGCCATTTATAGTGGATTTACCCATAAAAAATGGTGATTTTCCGTTGTTACGTTAGTTTACCAGAGGGTACTTGTTGCAGTATTGATCCTTTTTGCAAAAAAACTGCGGCAAAAAACGATCCATCGCCTCATGAATCCGCAACAAGACCTATGGTGCATAGACAACGACTGGCAGCCATACCACCAGCACCACGGATGCTTCTTTGACTTGCGGCACAAGTCTCCGGGCTTCAAAACCGCACAGGTTTCTTGGCTTTCGTCCCAGTTCCTGTGAACGACAGGAAAACCTGCCTTTGTTGGGGGATGATTTATGGCTCCCCAAAAAACAACCGCCTGGGAACAACCAAAGGCCGACATGACAATCCACAGTGGAAGATGGTCGAAGATGGCCTTGTCGATGGCCGTGTCGATCGACACCAATTTTATCTGTCTTGGTAGTAATCTATTCTTGGTATGTATCGAGATTCATTGATAATCTGATATCTATGGTTTGTTGGTAAATCCACTATTGACTGGTTTGTTTCACTCCCCAGTCACATGAAGCAGAAACATCCCATTGTTGTTGGTTTAAATCGTTATTTTTCTTTGGATTTGCTTGAACACTAACAAAACTGGGATGAACAATTCCAATCTTGTTTTGCTAGGTTTTAAGCCCTAAAAACAGCAGAAAATCTCCCAATTTCCCTTGCAAACATCCATCAAAATCCCCTTTTTTTCATGGGTTCATCGCAGCTTTCCATGGCGAATTTGCTCATCACCATCTCTCTATGGCTCCATCCCCTCCTCGTATCCGGTTCCGAGATCAACTGCGATGAGGGCGGTCGCGAGATGGGACCTGCGGGTTCTGGAAAATGTTCTGGAAAAATTGGGTCATTTTGGAAGTCACCAATTTTTTTTGCGTCATTTTTGAAGAGCAAAAAAATTGGATGACCAATTTTTTTGGAAATCATCATGACCATTGTTGTTTGGAAATCATCATCAAAAATGATCATTGTTTGGATAAATTGCTGACTTCCAAACAACAAAACAATGGTCATTTTTGATGATGATTTCACCGGAACTCAGCGATTTGAAACGAGGGACAAATGATTCAAATGATGGTTAGCCAACCCAAAAAACCTAGGAAATTGGAGCAGTTTATGTTCAATCAAGCCCATTTAATGTGGATATAATGGCGGATATAAAGCAGGGTCATGTGACCATTGATGGGCATTTCACTAACCTATTGGCGGTGGAAAATCCACCTTGCGGACCTTGGTAAAGCCGTGAAGCGTTAGAGACTTACATCCAAAAATATCCCAAATGTATGGGAAAATCAACTCACATCCAAGCAAAATCCTAGTGATACAATCCCGCGTGGTTTGTTAAAGCCATCGGATTTTTTGTTTTGCATAAAAGCCGCTTGAAATGTTTGCCTAGGCATGCCTACACCATTTCCGGGCCAGCTGGCCAAATGTGTATAGATATGAACACATTATAAATATACATATATACATATATTGAATATATTTAGCTGGAATTTCTCTGAACTAAATATGGGCATTTCAATAGGAAAATCATTCCAAGAGCCCCTTTCCATTCAGTTCGATGATTTCACCATTGAAATACCAACTTCTTAGAACTCTAAATGTTACCTTCTAGTAGTCAAATCTGGTAATGGACAATCCCAATTATAGATACCCTCTGGTAAATTAACATAGCTATTGAAAATGGTGATTTATAGTGGATTTTCCCATTAAAAATGGTGATTTTCAATAGCTATGTTAGTTTACCAGAGGGTAAGATGTTTTCCTATTCAAACACACGAACCTTATCATTTAGTTCGGGTTTTCCCAGCTAGCCATGTCTGATGTTCCTGTATGTCCCATGAATTTCCTACATTTTCCCATGATTTTCCACTTTTTCCCATGATTTTCCCATGGTTTTCCCATATTTTCCCATTTTTTCCCATGACTTTCCAATGATTCCCCCATTTTGCCCTGCGATGCTCCCATGATTTTCCCACGGCGCACCGGTGCTCACGTCCCGTGACAGCCATTCCCTGCTCGGTCGGTCGCTCCACAAATCCTCTCCGATGTAGTCCGGGCTGCCAGGCCTGGCGTTGATCATTAGCATCTGGTGAAATGACTAACAGTTCGCCATGGAAAATCACCATTTTAATAGGTAAACCATCTATTTCTATGGGCCATTATTGATTGAGGATCATTATTAATAGCACTATTATCATTATTAATATCACTATTATAATGATTAATAATAAGGATATAATCATTATTGATAATGATATTGATAGTGATATTGGTAATATAATGATAGTGATTATTGATAATGATATCGTGATAATGATATTGATTATTGATTATTGATAGTGATTATTACTAATAGTTTATCTATGCTAATATAATGATGAGCTATAATATACAATCATCACTAATTATATTATATTGATAATAATAATTGATTAGATAGTGATAATTGATAATATAATGATAGTGAGTATTGATAATGATATCATGATAATGATATTGATATTGATTATTGATAGTGATTATGACTAATAGTTTATGACTATTATAGAATCATCATTGATAATATTAATGAGGGACTATAATATAATTATAAATCATAAATCCGTAATGATATAACAATAAGGATAGTCATTATTGATAATATAGTGATAAATGATTATAAGAATATATTCTTTTATAATCCTTATATATGATAGATATGTTAATATATGACTGTATCAATACGGCAATGATTATAATAATAGATATTGTTATATAGTCATCATTAATGATAATAGTCATTTGATAATAATAACTAATATTTAATATATATATATATATACAATAATATTGATAATCATTTGATAATAACAAGGATGACCATATAATATCTATCATTATTATCAATCCATCATAGATAAGGATTATTATCAGGTCCATGATAATAAGAATTGTCATTATTATGGATTATCATTTCAATATTGTGGATTGTCATTATAAGAAATCAATAATAGGATTACTATAGCATATTGTGATAGTAAGGATGGGCCCCCGTTCGACAGCGTTGAGTTGCCTTATAAGTGGCTAAATTCTATGGTTTATAGTACTGTAGATATAACTATAGATAACTATAGTTAATGGGGTTTAGAAACCAACTTATCACTGGGCACCATCCTGTAGATGATAACAGGATTACTATAGCATAGTGTGATTCATAATGATAGTAATTAGTAATAAGGGTTATCATAGATCACTGATCATATTATCAATAGACTAAGTACTATTATTTCACACTGAGTACTAAGTACTATAATCAGTACTAAGTACTAAGTACTATAATAGTACTATAATCAGTACTATAATCAGTACTATAATCATATTATTTCACACTAAGTACTATATTGTGATTATCATAGATCATTATCATATTATGGTACTATCATAACAGCATCTGATCCGAAAAGTTCGGCAATATAGCAGGCTCATTCTCCTAACGAACCGTCGATCTCCAGGGTTCGGGAGAAAGTGAGGTCGTTATAATTGACCCAGATAACATAGGATTATCATTTTTATGGATTATCATTATTATAATATTAGTGGAGTATCATTATAAGAAATGAATAATAGGATTACTATACAATAGCTTATTATGATAGTAATAAGGATTATGTTCATTATGATATTATGGTACTACCATAATACCCTTGGATTATAAAATCCTGATGTTTATTACTATCAGAATAAGGATTATCATTAGCATAGTTCATTATCAAATCGACTGGATTATCAATAATATATAATAGCCAATGACTTAGGATTATAACATCACCGGTAACAGGATTAGCCATACTGTAATAATGTCAATGATCAATCGTCTCAATAAGGATTCATTTGATAAAGATAATAACAATGATAATGATACTGGTCAATATGATTGATAATGTTTGCTGGATAGTCCTATAATGATAATCATCTATAATGACTCATAATGATAACCATCTATAGAAATGAGATGAAATGATGTTTATACCAATAATGCGTTATAAGTTCTATCGTTTATTTGATAATGATCATCCTTATTTATCATTTGAAAACGATAGAAATGATAAATCATCGCCTAATCATCGCCTCTTAGGAGGGTAACGCCTCATGACAATATGGAATGATGGCTATTGGATGGAATATGATGGTTCTGTTATATGTCATATTATCATTTTTTATCCAATGATAATATGGTTATTTTCTGTTCTATGGAATATGATGTTTCTGGAATGTGATCATCATTATCATTGTTACTATTGTCTAAAAATGATCATCGTCACTTGAGGTGCTACAATAGGTACTCAATATCATCTATATGTAATTTACATGTGTATATGGGCATTGAAGAATGGAGTGTAAATCAGCCAGCGTCAATCATAATTGTCATCTATTAATGATGACAAATAACAATGGAATGACAATAATAGTAATGGAATAATTCATCATCATCATCACCATCATCATCATCATCATCGAATTCAAGGAACTGCAAAATTTTGGGACAATGTTACCAACAATCTCAAAGTAACAAAGGCGAAAACAAATAAATAAATAGATGCTGAACCATTTACACCATTTGGTACGTGAACTATTCTCAAAATAGATGTCTAGATATCTATATGGGTAGTTCTATTCATCTATATACATAGATATGTTAACCATTTCAAAATAGTTCTATATTTCTGAACTGTACTTCTATAGTAGCCATGTTTCTATTCCTGTTAAGTAACATGGGGTTCATCTCCCCATTTCGGCTGATGCAACGTTCCCCACACCACAGGCATCGCGTGTTTTGCCTGGCTGCTTGGATGGATTGCACCTCAGCAAGGTTTGAGAACTTGGATAACTTGGAGATAGCTTGGATAATATGGATGACAACCTTTCTCAAAACCAATTTGGATAGAATAATGTGGAAGATACCAAGGTTTGATTCAGATTCTATGGGGTATGAATGGAGATGAGCGGTACATCATATTAGATAATCACATCCCTCCGTGATGTTGAGTACCCCACCGGGCCCAAACATGACTAGATTCAATACTCAATCAGGGTTTCGTGGCATATAACTCAAGGTACGCCATAAAGTGGGAGACTCGCAATTCATCAAAGAGGTCTCCAAAGACGATTAAATTCAATATATAATGACATATATATATATATATATTTATATATATATATTGATCATGTCAATTTCAAAGACTCAAGATCGAGGGACGATAACTTGCTGCTTTTCAAAGAGGTGTGAGGTGTAAACCGTAAATGTCCTAATTTTTCACATCACAAAAAAATATTGGGGATACCCTCTGGTAAACTAACATAACTATGGAAAATCACCATTTTTAATGGGAAAATCCACTATAAATTGCCATTTTCAATAGCTACGTTAAATTACCAGAGGATATGATCTCCAACAGATACGGCTGTTTTAGTGATGTCCCTGGGCTCCCTACATATCTCATCAGCACCTGGGCCACTGGGTGATCTGGGTGGTTTTGTGGGCTAAAAAGCCATGGCTGCCATCAACATCCCATCTGGGATGGTTGAAAACATTGGAGATGCCAGAAATCGGTGGTTTACCATAATAAATCTATTTGGGGAGATATAAAATTACCATTATAAATAGTTTATAAATCTATTTCTGGTCACTTATGGTGATTTTGGGGATGGTTTATGAACTACAGTATTTCGTGTGAATCCCACATTGATGTCGTCCATTTCTGTAGCATGTCATGTCTTCATGGCACTGAAATTTCACGGGAAGAAAATTGGGTTCCCCTCGGATAGACCGACGGGCGTCCATTCTGGGCTTCCAAGTGGTTTTTCAGTTGAAATAGCTCCAAGACTGGTATTGATACTTGAGAGGGGGAACACGAAAGGTAGGTAAGCAAGAAAGGAACCGAAGAAAAAATGAAGGGGAGAGGGGAGGGAAAAATACATAAAGTGGAGTCTGGTAAAAGCGACGCGGCCATTTT
>Ga0126342_10010179_pt1 | contig 16821 bp, 16 predicted proteins | sample Cyp1metagenome_FD_92528 | JGI IMG/M metagenome (GOLD analysis project Ga0126342, IMG submission 92528) | Coral microbial communities from Lord Howe Island, Old Settlement Bay, Australia - Cyphastrea 1 metagenome | ecosystem: Host-associated > Invertebrates > Cnidaria > Coral ... | reverse complement strand
TGTTTCTGCATATTTACAGGTGTTTCCTCAGTTAGAATGCGACTGCCGTGGGGGGGGGGCCAAACGGGCCACCATCACGCGAAGCCAAAACCGCATTCTAACTTTGTTTTTAACGGTATATGTATTATTATATATTATATGTATGTGTGTCTGTCAGAAAATGTACATATAAAAGGATCAATACACACGGATAATAGCACCGAAAAAGACTTATAAGCAGGTGCTACAGTTGCCATCCAAAATTGACCAGAGATTGGAAAAGGTGCCTGGTTTATGAGAACCAAGAACTCAAGGGTGCCCAACCAATTGCCTCTAATTATATGGGCTCTCTGGCTCTCTATATAACGTATAAACTTTTCGGGCACAGCATAAGTGAATAATTACCATTGAGTCATTGAGCCACACGAAAGTGATGTTTGAGACACATCTCAAGTGTAGACTGGAAAATATCAGCTGTATCAAATGCTATCCTATCCCTATAAACATCTATAAACCGCGGAAACCATGGTGGATGTAGGGGAATTACACATACTTGGGAGCATTTGGGATTATGATAGGCTCCACAAGAGATTTCATGGCACAATCAATGACAAATCTCCTCAAACCACCAGCGCCAAAGTTCTTTCCGATGAAGAAAGTGCAAGACATGACCAACCACAGTGGCTTTACACAACACTTGTTTAAAGACAATATAATATTCAAGACGAATAACTATACATACTATACTATAGCTGTCTTGAGACTCTGCATTTCTACATTGCTCCATCGAGATTCGAAGGTGTGGCCTTGTTGACAACGCCGAACTGCATGCGACCGATGGCTGCCTGACAGAAAGAAAGTCAGAAACTCGGAAAGTGATGAAGCTTTGGAGACAAACCTTTTATAACAGTTTACACACTCAGCATGCCAGTTGGAACCCAAGCTTGTGGCAATTTCCGCAACACTGGTGAACATATTGTTTTCTCAATTGAGCCTTTGGGTTTCCGTACAATATCTGGTTGGTGGTTTCAACCCCTCTGACAAAATATTAGTCAGTTGGGATAATTATTCCCAATATATGGAAAAATAAGATTGATGTTCCCAACCACCAACCAGATATTTGTTTTATTGTTCAACTGTCTACATGCTCTGCCGGTCAAGCCAGGGAAGCTGGGGACACACCAACCATGGGTCAGGTGGTAGACAAGACCTTGGGGACCAAACATATGCGGGAGTCCAATATTAGGGGTATAGGCGGTATAGGATATTTTTCCATGAATCTTGGACAGCCAGAAAACCTCAACCTTGAGGCCTCCAAACTTTGGGAAAGCTTTCAGAATCATATGATGCTGAAACCATGTGAAACCCATCTGAATAGACACGTCCCAACAACATGGAACCCACTTTTTCAATTGGGGTAGGAGCATATGAATAGCGGACACAATTACTTGTTGATTTTCATGCCATGCACAAACTGGGATCGTCTCCTATCGGTAGTGAACATTCTTGTGTTCTCAGACTTTGAGGCGCCTCATGCAAAACAGGGGTATCGGTATAGGGTCGTCCCCTATCGGTAATGAAGGTTTTGCACACTTCTCAGAAAGACCAAGGTGAAGCAAAACTAAATTAATATAAGATTTTGTATTACAATAATTGGATATAATTGGTACTCATATCTGCCAGGAGGGGTGATATCCAATGCTGCTTTTCAGTCACCCGAATGATCGCCAAGTTTCGGAATGCGATGTGGGAAGCGCGGGAACAAAGGTGATGCTTTGTTTCTGAAGCACCTCACACTTTTCCCTAGGCCCCAGCTGTGTGAACAACCGAAACTGGATCCTGCCCTTCATAGTGTCCAACAATCGTGATGATTTGTCATGGCGTGCTGGAAAATCCATCATTTATAGAAATTTTACATTTGAAAACCTCCATTTATAAGGGATTTGCAATTGCCACATTTGATTACAGGAGGGCACATCAATATCTCATCAGCCAACATCATTTCGTTTCCATTCCTTTTTATTAAGGTGTTTTGCTGGCCTTGGATTTGCACCAGAATAATTGACGGTCTTGGTTGCTGCTGCCCGAAATTGGTTTACGGGACATCCGACAGGAATCCTGAAAATGCTGGATGGCAAAAACCATTGGTTTCCTGATGTTTCCTCATCCTCTAATGGAATCAGACAGCCAAGCCCTCCCCCAAAAAAATACACAAGATCAATGTCTATGTTGTTGCTAGTCCATGTTCTTTTCCAAAATCAGTAAGTTAACCATTGTCTAATGCCCAGGTCTCGTGTACTGGTCAAATATGCATCTTTGATCATTTTTTTGCGGGTGATGTCTTTTTCAAAAACAATTTTGGTGGTAATACACGTTTCTTCTCGTTCATTGCATCTTAATTTATGGTAAAACATTGTCAATGCACATGTTTGATCATTGTGGCAGGCAAAAACTCAAAGACTGACAGTTGAAATCTGGCATGTTCATCGTTGTTGCCAGGAAAATCAACAATTCTGCCGCACTGCCGCTTTAAAAACCCACAGTTCTAAGTCCTAAGTCAACTTTGTCACCCCATTTATGGAATAATGACCCCCATTTATCACCATAAATTAAAAATATATATATATATGGTAAGTTCATGTAAATTCCCTTTTTCAATAGGTACTGTAAATGATCATAAATCATCTCCAGATGGTGCCAGTCTCTGCCGCCTTGGCACCCCCAGGGGCACCGCCACCACCACCGCGTCCGCGCTCTGCGTGACGCTGCTGCCGTTCTCGGTGTAGGTCACGTTCGCGGTGCAGGAGACGTCGCCAAAACCCATGCAGTACTCCACTTGGGTGACCTCAGTGGGAACGTGCCCAGGTGCTGCCCCAATCTGCCCCAGTTCAGAATCGCTAAGTTGGTAAAAACATGTAAACACATATACAAACATGTAAAAACTGGCTGAATTCTATGATTCGTGGCAAATATAGCGACTATCTCGAACCAGTTAGTGGAGTCCGAGAAAAAACTAGCTGAATTCTATGGTTTATGGTAGGCACATCAAACTAGTTCATGGGGGTTATAAACAAACATCACTAGCGGGAAGTGGGAAGGCACTTTGTGTAGTTAGACAAAGCTGCAAAGCCTGGCGCTGCGACCCAGGAACAAAGTTGCATTGCGGCGGATGTAAATTATATACTTAGACCAGTAATCATGACTCAAATTGCATTGTAATTTTCACTCAAAAAACACAGATGCAAATCCCATTGGGAACCAAACTGTCAACCAGTTTAAAGTTTGAAAGACAGTTCTCGCTGCGCATCCATGTAAATGCCTGATGATGCCTGCAAGGCACAAGAGATAATAGATTGGTGGAAACAATGATGCATATGTGATGTAAATATATTATGCATACGTACAAACATCATACAACCAATAATATGTATATATATATGTACATAAATAGATATGTTTAATAATTGCTTTATCTATCATACTAGTATTATAAAACATATTCGCCCCAACCCGGACGTTGCTCCACACTTACAATCATCATGATCATCATGATCACCATGATCATCATGATCATGATCATGATCATCATCATCATCATGACATTATGATCATCATCACATCATGATCATCATCACATTAAAATTTTCCATCCCTCTGAAAAATATGTTGACCGGGGTAATAACATCAACTGTATCTTCATGTTGGATGAAAATTCGCCACCCTCTCTGAACAATATGTTGAGTGGGGTAATAACATCAACTTTATCGTCATAAGGGATCAAAATTCGCCACCCCCTATGAAAAATATGTTGAGTGGGGTAATAACATCAACTTTATCGTCATAAGGGATCAAAATTCGCCACCCCCTATGAAAAATATGTTGATTGAGGCAATACCATCAACGTTATCTTCATATCCACCTGAAGTCAGACGCGGCGCAACGTCAGGGTTGCAGCGAACATATTAAAACAGAAAAACAAGCTATTATTGTAACACATTTAAATATCCTATATTAAATCACAGCATGTTGTCTAAGCAAAACATTAACGTCTGATATATCAAAATAATCTGTATTTATGTTGTATATTAGATGATATATGTTATTATGTTATAACTACATATGATGTTAACGTATATATATATATATATCAAAAGTTGAATTACATCGTATCATATTATCATGTCATCCAGGGTTGGCATTATGCCTTGCCTTATCATGAATATAAATCTAGAATCAAACAGTTGGCAAACACAGATTTACATTTAAACCTCTGGACAATAGCTTAACAACAGACTTGGGGATACGAAGTAGCTAAAACGTGGTGACGCCACAAAATATGCTCGTTATTGCTCGTTGATTTACACACCCCATTAACTATAAAAGGTGGTGCCAAATAGTGTATGATATTTAGATATATTTAGTACACGGTGGTGCCTGAGCTCGGTCGTGAAGTTGGTTTATTTCACGAATAGTTCACCGTTGAGTTTTATGGTAGATATAAAGAAGAATCAGTTACCGGGCCTTGACCAACGAACTTAATTTGGGGGGGACCACCTTCTAGAAATCTAGTACAATACAAATATATACAAATATAATATACAACATATCCAGTAACAATCATGGCAGGTTGGTGGTTTTAACCATCTTGAAACATATTAGTCAATGGGAATTATTATCCCATATATGATGGACAATAAAAAATGTTTGAAACCACCAACCAGATGGAGTAACCAATCGCAATTACCATTAAAAATACATGGGTGATTATTTATAAAATCATGTTGACATAATGTGGACCGTGTGTACCCAGTAACAAAAATGGACATTGATGTTTTGTCTTTGTCAAGGCACGCAAATGCTCCATTAATTATGTTCAAGCCATTTTTCACTAGAATATTGCCATGAATTGTTTGTCTGAAAATAAGTACCCGGCAAATCCCATGCTCCATGCTCTATCGTCATTTTGTCCATTAAATCGCATCTTTTATGGGTATCCCGGGTATCCCCATTTTTTCGAAGACAGGCACATCTTTGTCGATTCCAACCCCCACGTTCAGGCAGTCATCGGCCCCACCTTGGCTCCAGTCTTCACAGTCCCTCCAGCGCTTTGGAAGCGCTGAACCAGGCCGTTCACTAGGGAGACGTATCCATCCAACATCCTCACAACAAGGTGGAGCCCCTATGGCTTATAACTATGTACATGAAGGCAACATGCCAAACTAGGCCATCAGCGTCCTAACGCTTTAAAGCTCTAGCTTACGCTGTCTAACTTCTCGTGCACCACCTTGTGGCCCCATGTCCAGCCCCATTTTTTCCGTAGGATTTTCCCAAATCCAATTTACATATCATGACCTATCCCCAACTGCAGGATGACAAACCATCTTGAATCACCATGTTGGATGGTTCAATTTTTCAATCCACGCGGGAGCGGTTGGGTAAACCAACCGAAAATTTCCGAGCGTCAACCACTCGGGACCGCCTGTCTCTTCCACCTCGCTCTGGTAGATCTTTGCTGCGGACACCAAATCCACGGCGGAACCTTCGTTGAAGTCCCAGCCCGCCAAACCTCACGAGGGACAGGCTCGTCGTTCAACAAAGGGGAGGATATGCGCAAAACATCGCAAAACATCATGCTGCTGGTTGTTTTGTTGAACGGGATTCTCTGTTAAATGATGATAATCGCGGGGATATTGGGCAATTAGAAAAAAATCATCAACCAACAGGGTTTTGAAGATTGCATATTAGTGAAAACAATTCCATGCAATGGTGAGTTGTTGGTGTTTGATCATAGAGGCTTGAAACAGGAAAAAAAGGGACATCTATGGTACCAGCCAGCCGTGCTACCAGTCCTCCTCGATTAAATCCACCCAAAAAATCCCCAAAAAAACAACGAGGCCTTTTTGTTACGACTTGTTGGGACGCTTGCCTGGCCTTTGCTGGCCACCCGTTGGATTATATGAAATACGCGGGGTGGTAGGTTTTGTGGCTGATCTGAATCCAAATCATTCTGAATCAAATCCCACGCTGATAATCTTGATTGCGTGAATCTGACCTGTGGCTGACCTGTGGTCTATCCATAAGATGTTTCTCTTGAACTACTTCATGATACTTCATGCAACCTGGTCCATCCATGACTTGTTCGCTCGGCACCAAAGCATGCAGGACCCCGCATGCTTCCCTCATCGAGACAGGCAATGGTTTGTCATTTTTGGGGTCCCATATTACCCGGGGTTGGTTTCCGACCTCCTAACAATCTCTTTGACGATGATGCCCGGTTTTGGCATACCATCACTGATCTACTGGATGTACACTACAATGGCAACATTTTTCATCAACCAACTAGTGGGACACCAAAATTTTATCTGGTCAATGTACAACTATAAAACCATCATCTGCGAAATTCTGCACCACCAGAAATAAACAATTAAACAACAGTAAATTAACATAGACCTTGGTAGATAGGGGTTGGAAGATTAGTTTCCTCTAAAAATTGGTGATTTTCAGGGTCCATCTGTTAATATACCAGAGGGTAAACAACAGTCTTAAGATTATTCCCTAGAAATCACCCATACCCAGGTCATCCCACTTCACCAGAAATGTCCACATCCTTTCTGTTGAACTCCCATCATGACCATCATCTGTGAGCCCAGCCACACATTTCTCCCTCCACGGTGTTGAAAAAGGCGGGGTCGTAGGACCTCAAAAACCTGGGTGTTGTGCCGGTTCCCACAAAATGGTGCCCCCGGTTCTTGGCGATGTTGGTGCAAATTCTATGATTTATGATAGATATGATATAACTAAATTATATTTAATGGGGTTTATCAACCAACTTAGAACTGGGTGGCACCAAATCGCGGTAGATTCGCCAAAGTATGCTTGCAAAACCTTGAAAAAGGATGTAAACAATTTGAGGAAATTAACATGAATCCAACAAGAATAATCCATTGGCTAGGTTATAAAAACAAATGCCATGAGGTTCCCAAATAGACTATCAAAATAGTAGCCTCCTGTCAACTCCCATATCATAGCCGTGGAGTTTTCCAGCTCCACGGGACTGCTCCAGCGTGCCAGTGGCACCGTGGCCTGGCTCAGCGTCCCAGCACCAGAGCTCCCACTTCGCCACTTGGTTGGCGTTGTACTTCCTGAGCTCCGATCAGATCCATGGTGTTTTCCGCACAACGAAATCATATGACGTTCGCCAAGAAACAAAAACACCCCTGGTCAATGCTCGAAAAAAATATGTAGATATACATGTTGTTTTTTTGTTCCATATCTATGGTAGTTTACTGGAGGGTAAACCCAAAGTCTAGATATATCTGTATATGCAATGATTACATGGGTCACCGAGTAAAAGCGGTGTCCTGTGACTGGCCATGTTGGAGAAGTGATAGCGTCACGCAAACACACGCTCACACACACACACACGCATATCATACGGTATACATCATAGATAGTAAAATGTATAATCACATATATATATACATATATATAATATCACACACACACATTTTTAAATATGTAGATATATAATTGTATATATATATGTATTCAATTCATATGATGTATATATCGAACACACACACATATATATATATATATATATATCGGAGGATATGTCATTGCCGTGCTTTTCATTGCCGCTGTCTCGTATCAGGCGGTGACCAGCCAGTGATGAACCTCGGTGAAGCTAACCTCATCTAACAGTAACTCTAGTTAGCATATGTTACCATAGAGCCTATGGTAAGCCTAGTTATAAGACTGGTTGGTGGTTGACCTACCCCTCTGAAAATATTGGTCACTTGGGATGATTTTCCATTCCCAACTGAATGGAAAGTCATAATCCATTCATGTTCCAGTCACCACCAACCAGATATATTGTTATTCCAATTATTAACCACTATTAACCATAGATTAACCATAGATTAACCATAGATTAACCATAGATTAACCAGAAGATGTTATAAGTTATTCGCAAACCATTCTGTTGGAGATATGGCTGAGTCATCCTGTCACTGAACAGCCTTGCTTCGTGTTGTTACCTTCAGCACTTCGATGCATTGCGGCAAGAGTGATACGAACACATCCATAGGATCCATGGTGCTGGTATATTAATGCTAACATAAAGGGGGTATATTGATGGTAAATGACACCATATATAGCATACATGGATCCTATGGGACATAACACAACTTACCACAACGACCAACGACGACCTGATCTTTTTCCCAAGGCTCACCCCATCCTTGTCATAGCCTCAGGGACGAGTTGGAAGTGTCTGCGGTAGATCTGAAACTTCAAGGTCCGCTACAGACACTACAAGTGTTGCTATCATATCAAAATATCATAAACAAAATCCACGGAATCTTAAGATGTCCCGATTCGAATTCTTCGCATTAAACCAGCACTCCACCAATGTCTCATCAAAACTTGCTCAAGATATCTCGATCCGATCCCATTGCAAGTCCGAAAAGTAACATACCGTATACCCCACTAAAACATACCTAAAATTACACATCAATTTCAATCATCTTTTTGGCTTACAACTTACCTTGCGGTTGCTTAAGGGCGCCATTAAAACAGGTAACTCAACAATTTTCAGTAGATTCCAAATTTCTGGTGAAGCGCGAAAATCCAAACCGCATCTTCAACTCTAGCTCCAAAAATTCTCAAAACCTCCAGTCTTCCAGAACTTTCTCCCAGCTTTCCCCAGAGTTGCCACCGAGCGGCGGCAGAGTTGCTTGTCCGGATGGTCCTCGGTCCGCAGATTCAGCCCCTGCACCACCGCGGTCAGCGGGTTCTGCACACTGGCGCCGTGCACCCAGGAGGCACCGAAGTCTGCGGGGAAGCCCAAAGACGTGTCAGTCCAGGTGCGGCCGCCTTAGCGGAGCCGGAGGTGATTTCATGACGCTTTGTGAAGAAATGGTGCAAGATGTGCAAGGGATGATGTTGTCAAACTTGAATTTAAGCCATGGACATGAAACCGAAAACTTGGGATTTTCATTGATTTTATATGATTCAATGATTTCTCTGCATTGCCAATGTTGGAACCCTGTGGCCTGCCCTTTCCGCTTCGCCACCAGTTTCACCAAGGTGCATATCACATATCACTCCCAAACTCAAAATGGCTATCTATCCATGGAAATTCAGAAGTCCATTGTGGCCACTTCAACTGATGAGTCAAGATTCTCAGCTTTGGCCTAAGTTAGAATTTCGATTAGTGAGAATTTCCGTAAAACACCTTGAGATTCTTGATCGTAAAAACTGAGATATTTCTCTCGAAAAAATCTGGTTAAATTTGGGTAACCACCATGATCAATCCCGATCCAATCAGCAACTGGTTAGGAGCCCTGGTGAAAGTGGTGATGCTATCTCCATGTATCTCCCACTTTCTTACCATGATTTGACCTCCAAATGAATTAACACTCAACCATTCTGTGCAGTTTTTTTTTTTTAAATGGTGGTTTCCCTTCCAAGAAAGTCTTTCCCTGCGATTTGGCACCGAAACGAGCCGTCACGAGCCCAACAACCCAAAGCCTGACAACTGCAAAAACCATTTCCACAAAAAAGCGGTGATGTCCCCACACTTCCCCAGCTTCAACGGTCCCGTTTTTGTGAAAACTCATGTGTATCCATTTTTCAGCTCTCACACCAGCATAGATTGTAACAAGGCTCCCAACCAAAACAAAGGATCTAAACAACATCCAATATAAATAATAGCATCCAATATCTGGATCACATAGCATTTTACTCTCCAGCTATTTGACATACAGTGGCCATGGAAAATTGTCTCATTTACAGATGACTTACCTATTAGACATGGTGATCTTCCACAGCTGAAGCTAGTAAAACATGGTGATTAGATGGTACTTTCATCGAATCTGGGTCAATTACCCTCCAGTAAATTAACATAGACCCTGCCAGATAGGGGTTGGAAGGCTAGGTTCCACTAAAAATTTGTAATTTTCAGGGTCTTTGTCAATTTACCAAAGAGTATAAGTCACTTACCTGACCTAAGATGATGTTGGGATACTTACCCCTACCATAATTTGAGGTCACCATGAGGTTCCTTTCTATTTTGCACATTTATCGCTTCATCTCAGCTGGTTAGAGTAACATAGAGTAACAATAACTGGTTGGTCGTTTCAACCCTCTGAAAAATATTAGTCAGTTGGGATTACTATTCCCAATATATGGAAAATAAAAAATGTTCCAAACCACCAACCAGTATAAATATCTCCAAAGAGCAACTATATCGCCACTAATTTACTAATTTATATACTACCAAACATCTAACCAATCTAGTTTATATGACCAGCATATATATATATAAAGTTTGGTTAGATTCTATTATTCCTCGCACCACGCCTGTAAAGAGTCTGTAAAGAATATGGGGAAAACATAGTAACACAGGTAATGCTATGATTTAATTTGAGATATTCATAGTAACTATAACCAAACATACCCTCTGTAAACTAACATAGCTGTGGAACATCACAATTTTTAGTGCGTCAATCAACTGTTTCTATGGCCATGTTCAATTTTCAATAGCTATGTAACAAATTGCCATAGGGTATAGTTATAGTTAAAGCTATGGTAGTATAATTACCAATGATTTGAACGAGTTAATTATAGCTACCATATTGCCACATGATTTAATATGATATGACCATTATTAACTATATTAACAGTTAATATTGTATATAATATTAATATACCATTGGTAGTTAAAAATATGATATATCAATAGATAATTATCAGTTATCAATGACTCTGACTCATGACCATTATTGATAACTATAATTGATAACTATAACTATAGCTATTGATAACAATAACTATTATATATCTGGTTGGTGGTTGACCTACCCCTCTGAAAAAAATATGAAGGTCAGTTGGGATGATGACATTCCCAATATATGAATATATTATATGGAAAAAAAACATGTTCCAAACATTTCCAAACCACCAGCCAGTTATTATTTTGATCTGACTATAACCAAACATAACCATCGGCTTCGCCGAGTCGCCCAAGCGATCCCTGCCCTCGAGCAGCGTCACGCTGTGGCCCTCCGCCTGCAGCTTTCCGGCGGCGCTGATGCCGCCCATGCCGGCGCCCACCACGATCACGTCCTTTTTTTGGCGGGGAGAAAAGAGGGACTTGACTCGGAGATCTGGGCATTTTACCCTCTGGCAAACAGCCACATAGCGAACTGGAAAATCACTATGCTATTAATGGGTAAATCCACTATTTCTATGGCCATTTTCAATAGCTATGTTAGTTTACCAGAGGGTATATGGGATCTTATTTGGGTTTTTGGATTTATCGGGATTTTGCATGGTTTGTTTGTAGGGATTCTATTTGTATAGGGATTTATAGGGATTCTACAATGATTTCTTTTGGGGATCGGGGATTTTGGGGATTGAACTGGCAACACAGTGGGGATGGATTCATTCGGTTTGTGATAGCTAAGTTCGTTGACTTAACTGCTGAGTTCATGGTAGATTGGTTAAAACTAAAAAGCAACAAGCAGAACTGGGGGGTCACCACATTGGGGAAAATGGGTTGAACTTGGAAATGGACACTTTGTATGGGAGGTGAAAATCAAGTGGTTGATCCGAATATCCCCAAGAAAATGTGATCTCAAACATTCTACATCAAATCATCCCAACATAACAGCATACCCTCAGGCTTCTTGCAGCTATAAAACAGACTTAACAGAACTCCTTTCACAGCTCTCCATCCTTTCGGTCACTCAAGGCCTAATGCCTTCGCCCTTCCTAACGAAGTTTAGCGCCCTCCCAATCATTTCAAAAGCATCACAAACTCCACTGTTTGACCATGTTTGACCGCTAGAAACTTTGGCAAACATGGTTTTATAATGTTTTATATTCTCCACAGAAGCCAGCTTCGCTTGGTTTCAACATCCCAATACGGCAGGGGAAGTAAAATACCCCACATGCCGCAAGAGACGGATCAAGCTATTCAAAACAGGCTTCCCCTTCTTCCTCTGACTTCTCTATTTGCTTCACAAACATGGTATGGCCATGGCTGCTACTTGCATGGGGTTCCACCCATCAACAACAGCCCCAGGAGCCAAGCCATCCACCGCTATCAGCACACAGAGCAACGCTCCAGCGAGCTCCCTACACGCCATGGTGCAACTCTCACACCGCTTCGCAACCCTTGAGCCACACCATAAAAAAGGTCTCAAAGGCTGGTTGTGGTGCTACATCTCAGCTGGCTCTATATCCTATCCCAGTTCAGGAGAACATGGATTTTTTATGGATGTTTAAAGTTTAGACATGGCGTATACTCGGACATGGGTGACCATTTTTTTGGGGTTCAGGCATGTTCAGGCTGCTTCGCTGGCATTTTCCCATGCTCATCCAATATCTTGAGACGATGTTTGTCCATTTGTTCTCTCTCCCTTCGTTGATTCAAAGAAATAACAGCAACACATATGAGACTTATGTAAGATTCTCAAGTTATCTACATAATATGAACTCAGCAAGTATCTGATGACTCCCCAGGTCGCCCACAGGCCCCAAAAACGAGGCGACTGAGAGGCTTAGCTGAGAGGCTTAGCTGAGAGGCTTAGCTGTGGAAGCCATGGCCAAAGAGGAAAGTTCGATGCTTAAATGGTGATGTTCCAGCTCGCAAACTGTTAAATTGCCAAAGCGCACTGACAAAAAAAGTGGGGGGCTGTCCACTCGTGGTTGCACTTAAGTGGTGATGTTCCAGTTCGCAAACTTGTTGAATTATTGGAGGGGATCATTTGCAATTTACTGACTGGTGGTCAAGGGGGGGTACTCCCCCAAGTAAGTAGTGAGATGAGGACATCCATAATATCATGCTTTGAATCCAAATTCAGGAGCAAAATCATCTACTTATATGGGCTGTGCGATGAATTAACTAGTTAGTAACTGGGTGACAATCCATTATTTAGCTACTTACTAACCACTTCACTAATCCCGATCTAAATATGTAATAATATGTAAGTACTCTCCTGGTGAGGCTTCCATTCTCGCACTTGAGGATCAAAGGACCTTAGGACCTTGTTGTTTCTGTCCCTGGCATCATGATGTCCTGGAATTGGGGACTATTAGCTTTGCCAGGGACTTGAAACCACCCCGACCCCACAGAAAAAAGCTGGGGATGCAACCTGCATTGCAGCTGAAACCAACACGGCCCCAGAGGAGAAAGGCCGTGAAGGCTTGAAGCAACGCGGCTCTTGGATCACAGGAGATGCATCGACTCCAAGGTCGTTTTTTGAGCAAACATCAAGGGTCACATCAGATGTTTTCAGCAGTAGACACTCAACATCATGTTCAAGATGACTGACACGTTTTTCCTTTTTATCAACACCCCAAAAAAACGAACAGTATAAAATCGTATACATATACCAAACTATAGCGTTACAAATCACCCAAACTAGTGATTTCGATATATAATTCACCATCCCCAATTTCACCCATGTTTATAGGTGGTATTTTTTTTAATGTTGGTCAAACAATACTAAATCATCCCCCAGTCATCACCATGTTTATAGGTGGTATAAACTTACCGTTCCCAGTCATGGGTGGTAAAAATGGAATTGTTTTACCAGGCCTGGGAGGTCCAGCTTGCACATCGGGGATCAGCTCGAAGGCTGCAAGCCTGAGTTTCAGCACCACGGCCTTTAAAGGTGGGCCAAGTGCAGTCGGGTGGAGATCTGGTAATGTTGAAATATATGCTTTAAAACATGATAATATATATATATATATATACATATAAATATACAGTAATATAAATGTAATATATATATATATATATATGTATATACATATATATACTTATACAAATATATATATATATACAACATGATATATATATATATATATATATGTGTATGTATGTATGTATGTATGTATGTATGTATGTGTGCATGCATATGTGAATTCATTATGAATATGTCAAAAGTATTCAAAAGTAAATGTCCTTTGGATTCGATGACTGGATTTGAGGAGCCAATGACGCCGTTTTTCACTGGGCTTGGTGGGTGATTTTTTCGGCTGTGCGTTTGTTTCTCCATGGGTTTACCATGCTTTGACATGCACATCTTCTCTCACTTTGTAGGGAACAAATGACTTCATACTCATGTTTGACCAGATCTGGATGCAGCAACTCATTTTTGTTACACCTACCCTTGGGTAAACTAACAGTTCCATGTGGAAAACCAGCCATTTGTAAACAATTCTCCTGGTGGTTTTCCCATGGCTTTTCCACATCATATACCATCTGGTTATTTAACATAGCCATGGAAAATCACCATTCTTAATAGCTAAACCATCTATTTCTATGGGCCAGCTATACCATGGCAAACTGTTAGTCATAACCAGAGGGTATCCCATGATGTTATAGCCCATGATATTCCCATGATATTTCCTAGAGTCTCCGAGGTCCGGATTCCCGCCGCGTTGCACGCGTTGCGGGGTTAGCCAAGCAACAGCTTTCCCTGCGTGGGCACACCACCAGGAACCGGTTCCAGCTGAAACCACCTGCCGCTGCGTTAAAAATGGTGGTTTTCTATGGCTACGTTAAATACCCAGATGGTAAGTTTTGAGGTACCCATGCCACTTTTCTGTACCTCTTATCCAACAGTTGTCCATGGATTGATTGCCCATGTTTTTTCAGCAATTATCCCAATATCATCTCATTACTACCTCTGGTAAACATACAAAAAAACTATGGAAAATCACCATCTTTAATAGGTAAGTCAACTATAAATGGTCCATTTTCAATAGCTATCTTAAATTACCAGAGGGTATCTCATAATGATCCCATTGTTTATTCAATAGTAGTGTAATGAAATGTAATGACTATCATTGTTTCCCACATGTCTATCCAATGCTTATCTCATTACCATGGTTGTAATAGTTGATAATAATCCAATCTCATTGATCATTCACGATGATGATACAATAAATCAACTATAATTATCCCATTATGTATCACTACAATTAGTCATCCACTGATTATCTCATAGTTTACCATGTTTCCCCAATATAATCTCATTACTATCTCATAATTATCCCATTGTTTATCCAATGATTATCTTATTACTATCCCTATGGATCCATGGCCACCGTCTGAGCAAATTATACCCCAAACACTTCCTAAGATTCTTCCAACTGATTATTTCAATGGATTGGTTTAAGGGAAAATTTACAGGAAAGCCCCATATTTAATGGGAAAATCGATGGTTTCCGGTTAAGATTTTCCCTTAAACCAATCCATTGATTATTGTACCCATTGTTTATCCATTGCTATCTCATTACCACCATATTTCATCCCATGATTCTTCCAACTTCCCGGCGCCTGGGAGATTTCTTCCACTCCTGCGGCAAGGCCTCGGGCTCCGACGCCTTGTACCTGCACCCGATTCGGAAACACCCGGGCTTGGAGCCAAGGAATTGGTTTAAACCTAGTTTACAATAGTGACTATTGAAACTATTGGATTTATAGTTAGTAGAGTTACTATTGGTTTATAGTTGGATTGTCGCTCTTAGAGTGACTACTGGTTTACAGTTACTAGAGTTACTATTGTTGTTTCCTCCCAAGTTTGGTTCAACATGCTATAGTAGGTAAATATTTAATACGAGTATTCTAGTCTATATAGGGCTTCTATCCACCTTTCTTGTCTCGGGATTTGGGGATTGTTTGCTAAGAAGCCCCCATATATATATATGTATGTATGTATGTATGTAGGTATGTAGGTATGTAGGTATGTAGGTATGTAGGTATGTAGGTATGTAGGTATGTAGGTATGTAGGTATGTAGGTATGTAGGTATGTAGGCATGTAGGCATGTAGGCATGTAGGTATGTAGGTATGTAGGTAGGTAGGTAGGTAGGTAGGTAGGTATGTAGGTATGTAGGTATGTAGGTATGTATGTATATATATGTATATAAATGTATATAAATGTATATAAATGTATATAAATGTATATAAATGTATATAAATGTATATATCTATGTACATATATATATATATACTGTAGTTATTGTTAGTATGTATGTAATATGTAATTGTGTATGAATATTTCTGCGTTGGTATGTTTTGTAAATGACCTTCAAACTCCATTTAGGAAAAACACATGGGTCTATACCCACCAAAATTTGCAGAACCCCTTTTTCAAACCAAACCCACATATAAATGGATTGAGGACAATTGAAGCTGGAAACCATGGTTTTGCCTTCAGCTTCAGCCAAAGGGATTGAGCCACCAGTCTCAGAAAATATAGTTTAATAAACTCAGGTTTACAAAATGCTTCTGAACACATTCAAACACAATTAGGAGAAAAACGGCAAACAACTTGGAACCCTCTCACTGGACACCAAGTCCCTCACGGTGGGGTGTCTTTTTGGCCCCCCCGAGATCCTTCTAAACATAAACGAGTACAGTATACAATATGACCATGTATATAAAACTCTTAAGCCCTTGAAGACTTTGTCTGAAAACAGCATCATTGCCCCAAATTAGATGCTTTATCATCATTTAACCCTTAGATGAAGGTATACCCCATTTTCAAACGCAACAGAGTCACCTTCATAGCAGCCTGGCCTCATCTGCACCATTGGTTCAAAGGATCCCTCGTCGCTGTCCTCGCCCAAGAAACTCCGTAAGAACTGATGGAGTTATTTCCACCATTTATAATTAGATGGGATAAACATCTATGTCTTATATCAAACATTAGCCTGTTTGTCTGTTGCCATGTCCGTATGCAAAATGTGGAGCCCAGGGGGCAGCCCATGAGCAGCCCCAAATGGAGCCCCAATGTATGTTAAAGACCCATGTTGGGTC
>Ga0126342_10010178_pt1 | contig 16821 bp, 18 predicted proteins | sample Cyp1metagenome_FD_92528 | JGI IMG/M metagenome (GOLD analysis project Ga0126342, IMG submission 92528) | Coral microbial communities from Lord Howe Island, Old Settlement Bay, Australia - Cyphastrea 1 metagenome | ecosystem: Host-associated > Invertebrates > Cnidaria > Coral ... | reverse complement strand
ATGTTATCTCTGTTGAAATAAATTTCAATATCTATATTGTATTTTTCAATAAACCCTTCATTTCAATATATGCATCAAATTTCAATAACTATATTGAATCTTTTCAATAAGGCGTACTCTGGGTATGGAAGTTGCAATCCCTTCGTTGCGACGTCACCCCATAATGACCTTTTATCAGGCTGGTAAATAGTCACAATTTACTGTATAGCATATACGATTATAAAGTTGATTATGTTGTTTTTAGTTCGGGCGAATGGTGGTTGAGGAGGTTAATGGCAATCATGTTTAGCCACTGGGGGGAAAACATGTCTAAATTGTCTACACGGTGTTTTGTTGTTGTGTCCTGCCGGGTATCTTACACCGCGAGATTTGCTGTTTAGTGGGTGGATCAGATGATACATCATAAGAAAGACGCGGTTTCGTTTCCAAAGAAGAAGTCTTGTCCCTTTCTGCCGACCAAAGCCGCTCTGAAGTTGAGCCACGAGAATGGCTGTGATTTTCACTGATGTGCATGTTTTCGAACTCTAAGACAAGCAAGACAACAACTGATCTGTACTTCCATGTTCAAGGAAGCAGTTTTCCCCAGGCAAATCATGCCAACATATTCCAACATATTCCAACTTTACTGTTGTTATTGGATAAGTTTATAACTGCCCCTCTGGCAGGATGATCCCAACATCCTTTGGCAGCCAGAAAAGGACTCCTTGAGCTACAACGAGCGTTTCCAACTCTACCAGAAGCGACGAGCCTTCGTAGAAAAACACAACTCCAAACAGGGCAACGCGGCCGCAATGAGGTTAATGAAAGCCATGTTTTTCTTTAGTTAGGGTAAGTTTTAAAGGACAGTATAGCTATACAGGGGGTCATATCGGTACAGTTATAATGGTTACAACGCATTGTGATTTGAAATTCTTCATCATGGGGATTTAACCGGCAAAATGGTGGATTTTGTTGGGATACTCCTGGGAACATCGTGGGGATAATCTGGAACATCATGTGTTGCAAATGAACGCACATGAATAGTTATTTCACGGCAATGAAGTATTACACATTTATCTCCAACCCCAGAATTAGATAGGTTGCCGAGAGAGGTTTGCCCAGGTAAAAACAATTGGTATATCTTTCATGGAACGCGCAGAAATAGTACCCATAGAATTTTCTTGGCCCACCCAGCCACATGGGATGATGATGATGATGATGATGATGATGATGATCAGCGGCATCTGGACTTAGGACGTTGGCCTCAAATTGACAACACCTTGTTTTTTTTTTACATATATATATATATATATTATGTTTGTTTTTTCCCTGAGAAGGGCTTTGATAACATATATATATATATATATTACAAGTGTTTTTTGGGTGTGTCTGTCTGAAACTCGGTTGTAAAGTGTTATTAGAGAAAGAACACCACACACACACTAGACAAGAATGGATCATTTCAGTGATCCGTCAGGAACCGAATCCTGTAACATGCAGATGAGATGGGAACCAAATTAATCTACAATGAAAATTATATATATATATATACATATGTAAAATCACATTAGACAATGACAGTATAAAACAACAGCGATATAATATATTATATGTCCCCCCCAGCTGCGTCTTAAATGCGCCCAGGGGCGGGACAGCAGGTACGCTTACCTGATCTCCAGTGTGGAGCTTCGTTGGCAGAGGCCACAACTGGAGATCCCTGTGCCCCCTTCTATAAATATAATATAATATAATTAGAAGAAGTTTAACGTCTATACAGACGGTACACACACACACACCCTAAAGATCACATGGCCTATGCTATTCCCCCCCACAAATCTGGCATTTTTTTGGTAAATCATGACCACCTCCCTACAACGTCGCAACGCTTATGGAGGTGGATCAATATTTTTGAACCAGGGGTCGTGAACCCCTAGGATTTTCGCATGGAAAACCCACAGTTGCTTTTTTTTTGTTCTGGAAATCTGATCCACAATTCAGCTTGATCCTGATAGGGAGATGTAATCTAAATCGGCATTTATCACTTCTTCAATCATTTGCCAAGTTTCTTGGGCGTGGGAATTGTGATCACGCATCAAGAAACCAAATCATAATGTTGGAGGGAGGTGCACAAACCAACACAAAGATCAGGATGCATGTCTACATCATGTTCAACATGGGTGTTCAACGAAGGGATGGGCATCGAAATTGCAAACAAAAAATGTTATGAAACAATGTGCCCATATACTACACACATCATTGCATATCTATTTAATCTACCTAGTTTGTTTGTTTGAAAGTCCGTTTGTTGATCTTTATCATTATAAAGGTTTTTTTGTTTTAATATATATATACACAGCCTTTAACCACATGGTGGTTTTATGTCGTTTTCAACTTTCTCCTGATGCTTCACCGGCGTCCGTGACTACGAAGCGGCGGCGCCATGGCTTCCGCTTCGTCGAGCCGCTCCTTCCCTCGGATTGCGGAGGTTCGGGCGTACGTGGCGTCGGTGCCAGATGAGAAGCAACACGTGTCCTGGCGGTTTGTCACAAGCCTTGGGCAAGGTGTAATGTCAACCCCGGATAAATAAACCATGGTTTATTAATTAGGGGGGTACTCCTCCAATAGTCATAATCTAATACTTAAATGGTACCCTCCCAATTGAACAGCCTAGGGGTTTATTAATCCAGGGTTGACATTAATTAATGTGTGCCCAATGGTTTTGTTGGGTGGATAAAAACACCTGTCAACTATGTAGATGAGAGAGATAGATCTACCATTAATCCAATCATTAGCCTATAATTACTAATATCAACTTAGCTAATCATGGGGCACCACATTCGGGGGAATTGTGCCCAGATGGGTGACTGTTGAGTAATAGATGGAGGGAAAGGCCGGAGAAATCCTGCAGATGAGATGTCGTGTTGTACCTCTTGCACGAAGTGAAAGCTTGGGTTGGTTGCCAAATACGGGACATTATCAATCAGGCAACGTAAATCAACGTAATATATATATATATGATATAGTATTTCTGATTCTTTACATAAACATATATATAATTGTATATATATATATATATATACATGTATATATATATACGTATATATATATACGTATATATATATATACATATACATATATATATATATATACATATACATATATATATAATTATATATACATATATAATTATACATATATATATATATATGTGTGTTTGTACATTTATGAATACATATATTCTTGAAGTGGCATAATCGCCACAGAAATGGGGTAAACCAACTAGGGGCAGCCTCAAGGCACGAATGACCTTCTTAATACAGGAATTGTTTTCTTGTCTGGGCTACTAGCCAGTGGAAAACCATCCATTTCAAGACCATTACCTTATTGAACATGGCGGTTTTTGTTGATTTCAGTCTTGAAACCGGTATTAGGTTTATGGAAATTCTGACGAAAACCATCGAACACCCTAATATTTTGTGTTTTTGTTTGCCAGGTTTTCCTGTAGATATCCCAAACACAACCAATCCATTGAGAGGCATAACCCCCATGCCTTTAACATTCCAGATCCCAGTATGTTGCACTGGATCCCATGATTTCTGCTGAATTTCCCCTGTTTTTCCACATGTTTCTTGCCGTGGACGTGACGCCCAGCGACGCAGAGGTGCAAGGTGCAGATTGCCATGACGTCGCAGACCAGCACTGGATCAATGGAAATTTACCCTGCGAAGGTGACGCCGGATACGAAATGGCGGATTTAATGGAACTTGCAGCAGAAAAAGGAGGATTAAATCATCAACACTCACATACATATGGATTTAATGGGACTTCAACCATCCAAAAGTGACGATGTTAGGGGATTTTAAACTATGAAACATTGCTATTCAATCGGATAAACTGGGATATTTACTGGGATATTTACTTGATTTTTAATTTTCCCAATCAGAAATTCACACTTGGAGACTTGGGGAATCATTTTTTGGGGGGATGGATACTACATTGGGCTTTGAAGGTGATATCCCTGTAGACGCTATTGAATTGACAATGGTATACCCCAGCTAAGGGAGCATTAGGTAAGGGATACGACGCGGTTAAACCAAATAGTATAAAAAATGATGTTGCTGGATGAAGATAAGTGTTGATGCTGATCCGTTGCCATGTTCCAGAGTCTCTGCGCATTTTTTTGACGTGTTTTTTCCCCCGGTTGGGGACATATACCTGGCTGATGTTATAGTTGGGTGGCAAAGAAAGCCCTGTGGATCCAAGTAGCTTTTGAACATGTACTTCGCCCCCAAATTCATACCCCAAAATGCACAAATGCTCCCCATTAGAAGGTACTTGGATACAGAAGGAAGAGCATCAATTTGCTCCATGTCTCTCAGAATTGGTACTTGGAAATCACCATATATTTGAAGGGCGCAACCCTGCTCACCATAGATTTCCCAACCAATCAGACTAATCCGATAACTCTCCCTCGGTAATCAACCATAGCAATCGGAAATCCCCCCGCTTAGAGATTACTCTTCCCAGCTATAAACCTTCATTTCTAGAGGATGTTCACGGATTTTCCCATGGATTTTCCCATGCAGCCATAAACCCTCCATTTATAGAAGACTTCCATGGATTTCCCATGTTTTTTCCTCGGTTTTCCCATTCAAACTTCCACTGAACTAGGGGATTTCGACCCAGGCACTGGGCATTTTCCAGCGAAGCGTTGTTTTTTTTTTTTTGGCAAGTTAGGTGAGCTCCTGCCCATCGCCAATCCCATGTCGGTGCATCCGCCTTACAAGCGCTTCCGCAAGAGTTGGGGGATCAATGCCATGGGCAGCGACTCATCGAAGATGACCTGGTTTTATGGATGGAAGCTGAGTGAATTGATGGGGATATACTCTGATATAATAGGGGTTTTCAATATGGAGATATGGTGGACACAACTTACTCACTTTACCTTGATTTGTTGAGAAGATTTAACATAGCTATTGAAAATGGCCATTTATAGTGTGTTTTTCCATTCAACATGGTGATTTTCTATAGCTATGTTAGTTTACCAGAGGGTAATGGGGATACAATGGAGATATGGACACAACTTACTCACTTTACTCACTGATTTGTTGAGAAGATTTAACACATTGTCCTAATTGGAGATCCACTATGAATGCGGTATCTTTAGAAAAAAAACGCATATATTTTTGCGGTTTCTTTAAGTAAATCCAATATGATGGATAGGGTGATTGATAGATGAAGATGGAGACGACGTGCAAAGATGAAAGGAATGGCAAACATGAAGATGAAGATACATGAAGATAGATCTATGGAATTCTGGAGGTTAAGATTCACACAAAGCATTGTGTTCATCGTTTGTGACAGCATTCGATTGAATTTGGCTGTCATGTTGGGGGTCCTGATTGAGAAACAAATCTATGGAGGTGAAACTACTTTATTTCGTCACCGGCAAACCCAAATAGGATCAGGTTCGTCAGAGAGGCACTGACCCACACACTTGTGGTCAACCGTTGGCATCGGTAGATGATTCCAATTGCTATACACTGGATAGCTTCGTAAGCAGAGTCAAATACTGAAATACTGGTCATTCTCAGTGTTTGTTTTCGCAACGACTGATTTGGAATCTAGAAATTGTGTGTGCAGGTTGCATGCTAATTTCTAGGGGGTGGTGCTAAGAACAAAACTTGTTGTTTAAGTAAAGGGGACTAAGTGCGACAGCAACTTTGGAACCTATATAGAGCACATCATTTTAGAGCTTCTCTACCCTGAGCCTTGTCTTGGTAAGTTGACCAGATGGGATGCTCAATCCCACATAAAAAAACGTTTCATGTCATCATATTTTCAGGGATACCATTTGTTTGAATCGGTATTTTCTTGACCTCCGGTCAATTCGCATTTCATTCATCTTCGCTTGGCTTCAACCGGTGCAAATTAGGTGTCTAAAATTTCCCCAGCAAACCTCACTACACGGACAAGTTTGTAAGAGAAATCATGCCTAAAATGTCTTAGTTTATGAAGCAATCCCATAAAGCATCAGATTCCCAACAATAAGGGGGCCCAAAATGAACAGATTTTGTCCAATACTACCCCATAATTACTATAGCAAAGTGTTTACTGGATACTGTCCGCTTGACGGGGAGGGAATCACGATATGATCTTCCATAGTTTTCCATTTTGGCTGGTGACATCCAGATTTTTGGATGATTAAGTCATCATATTTTCTTGGTTAAGCCCCACTTATTGCTTGGTGAAATTCACCATTTTGGCTGGGTAAAGCCCAAGCCCCTGCCTCAGGTATGGTGGTGGAGGTTGAGGCGGAGGATGGTACCTGCGGCGTAGGTGTCACCATTGGCGGCGAGGCAGGCTGTTACATCGTGGAGCATCACCTGAGCCGTTTCTGCGAGGGACAGGATCCGCGCAACATCGAGCTGATGTGGGATCCTAATCTCAGTTGAGATATGGCGGTTATGTTTTGCCACATGACGCTACCAGTATGTTTTTCAAAAGATGGAATGCCCAGATTTGGTGGGCCACCCTTAGTGCCTCATTTGTGTTGCCATTCCGAAGTGACACAGCTACGTAGCGTTAGCGCGCATAAAGTGGTTGTGTCCTTGGCCTGCTCCAAACGACTTAGAATCAGATTTTTGCAGGAAGTTTCCCCATATCTGCGGTGCTCCAACCCAATACAGGAAAATCATTCAGTAGCCGTAGCCAGAATAGGGAACAATCGTATATTGTTTATCTCTTTATCTACCAGGCTGTTTCCCCCTGGTATTTCAGGTCTTGGGAGCAATCCAGTCCAAATCTGGACCCATTTCTGAGGACCAAATGTTCCGCGCAACGGTCAACTATGGTCGCAAGGGTCTTCCCATCCAAGCGATAAGTGCGGTTGACTTGGCTCTCTGGGACTTGCTGGGAAAGTTGCGCCAGGAACCCGTTTACATGCTGCTGGGAGGTTGGGGCTAAAAATGGTGGTCCCGTTTGAAGTATCATATCAACCCCGGATTTTGCTAACCCCCCAGGCTGTGAAAAATGGACCGAGTATTAGTTAGTAGCAAATCATTAACATATTGTTCTGGCAGATAACCCCGTGATGCATCAACCAGGCTTATCTAGTGTCCCTCTACAAGTGGATTAGGATTCCACTTGAGATACTTGAGGAATCAGTTCAGGGTGATTGTGGCCACACTCGCGGAAAGCACTGGAAGTCATTGTCCATGATCACAACTGCCATTTCTACTGGCATGGTTGTTTCCCAAAACTTGGGTTGTACCCTAAACCCCTGATTTTCAATAATGATATTGAGTTTAGATTTGGAATGTTTGGATGATTTGGAGGTGCCCCTATATTAGGAACCCCCTCAACCTTATCTCTTGACCAGGTTGAAAAAAACACCTGCCTATTAGTGGGACCATATGGCACTGCGCTAAGTTATGCTAAGTATACTAGGCTAGGCCTATCCATCCACGGCGTGCGCCCTGGGCGTGCGCAGGTGCTACGAAGCCCTTTCTACCCATGTACACCACCACCAGTCGCCCTGAGCTGGGCAAAGCCATGGGCTTCGTGGCCTGCAAGGTGCCGTGTCCCTTCGGCCCGGCCGATGGCGCGGAAGGCTTCAAGAAGAACGAAGCTCGGCTGGGACCCTGCGGGAATCATGGGGAGGATTGGCGATTTCACCCAAGAAAATGGTGAAGAATGGCGATTTTGCTTACGGAATCAAGGATTTCACCAGCAAAAATGTGGATGTCGCTGAGATCAATGCTGGATGAAGCAACAACAATGCGGATGTCATTGGAAAAAATTGGGACTAACCTTCAAACATTGGTATATATTGCGGATATGATGAAGACTGGGAGCCAAGTTTGAGATTGACCTTTCAATATTGATATGTATTGGGGATAAAATGGGGGTTAAGCAGAAGGAATGGAGATTAAGCATCAACAATCATCAACATATCAAAAAATGTAGCATATATAAGCATATACATAATTGATGTAAAAGGATCATGGTGCATGGTGATCAGGTACATGTGATGTTCAGAATTCAGAAGGTTGTTTTTTCTTTCTCAGTGTTATGCTCCAATGTGTTTTCTTACTGGCGACTACTATGTAACTGTATTAGTATATTTTGAAAATCCAATGATTTCTTTGCACTTTTTGAGGTTGTAATGTTTGGCTGGGCCCCGGCTGGGCAGCTGATTTGGACCATGTGATGGTTATATAAGTTATTAATGAGTTTCCGCAGGTATATTATCCCCCATGTTTACACATGTTCACTGAAGCGGGGTTATTTGAGAGTTTGAACATTAAATTAAATTACTTCAACTTGCCCAAATAATTACATGTTTACCGCCACCTTGTATCCTGAGATAGCTTCCCTCATGCAAATGGGATCTGGATGAATTGTAATGATCTCACGGTGACAGTCACTGGACAATTGTTAGAGAAGGGAATCATCCCCAAATGGCCCTCTTTCAGCTATCTTCCGATTGGTGAATTCTCAGAATTTAGCTAGATATCATCATCATCATCATCATTATCATCATCATCATCATCATTCACATATTTATATAATCATTTATAATATATATCATAATATCCCATATATGGCGATATCCCCATTGCTGTTGATTAAATCCCCCCGTGATGATTCCGCACCAGGTCAAGTACCTGAAGGAGTGCAGGGACAAGGTCCCGCCATCAGCTGCTCTGGAAATCATCGAACTCAATGGAGGTGTATAGCTCACCAGCTATATACCCTTTGGTAAACTAACAGTTTTCTATTGAAAATGGCTCATTTATAGTTGATTTACCTATTGAAGTGGTGATTTTCCATAGTTATGATTAGTTATGTAAAGGTTTACCAGAGGGTAAATGGTGGATATTCCAGCCACATTTGATGACACCGGAGGGTAACTAGGTGAATTCTTGGAAGTCACTTTGAATATGATCCAGCTTGGGGGGGCAATCACCAATCACTCACTCTGTGGCGTGCATCACCAATGTCTCACTTGGTTGGTCTCATTGAAGAACTAAGGCTTAGTAAATTAGTAATATACACATACCATTCATACCATCATATGTTTATTATATTTCATTTATGGATGTGTGCATATATATGTTTCAAGTTATATACGGTATATACTGAAACATATTATATATTTTAAATATACCATAATACCTACATCAAAAAATGACCATGTTACATTCATAGCTTTTCTGATCCTCCGGCGACTTACCGTTTGTTTCTAGGTGGGTCCGGACTTTCCGTTGATGCTGGACTGCTACATGGCCCTCACGGTGCCCTACAGCATCACCCTGGCGCGTCGCCTGGCTGAGCGCGATCTGCACTTCACGTGGATGGAGGAGTTCCTGCCGCCCGATGCCTATGATGGCTATGAGGAGACCGATGGCTGGGCAAAGGGGAGTGGATTCAGAAGTTATGACCCAAGGTTAGGTATAAATTGAGATATATAGATGGGCGGATGGATAGATCGATAGAGATTGATAGATACTTTATTTGCTGCAAAAAAACAAAACATAATTGCGCTTATATTCTATGTATCAACTCTATGCAGTGTTGGTCTAGGTACCAGCAGGGCGGGGCGACAACGTATGTGGGTGGATGCTAGCGAAGAAAATAGTTGAGGATGAATAGTTTTGACCAAACTAATGGTTTTGAAGCTTGGGACCTGGAAGCAATGACCAAGACAGCACAGTGTTGTTTCCCAACCATGAAGATTTTATCACCAAGATTCTGGATATTCTGGATGTTCAACAACACCACTAGCATCCAATCAAAATGACAACGTGTAAACAAAAACACAAGAATGTAAAATGTGGGCAATAAGAAATTTAACATATCTATATATTATTTCTTGTTGGGGTCATAATTTCTTTGTCCATGACAATGGGTATGACCGTGGACCGTGCATGGATTCGTTTAAGAGAAAATTGGAACCGGAACCCGCCCATAATTCTTCGGAAAATCCATGGTTCTGGGTTAAGGTGTTCCCTGGAAGACCAATCCATTGCCATAATCCCATTATAATCCCATTGTTTCCCCTATTGTCACATGTCAATGATTACAAAATATCTCCTATCTCCCATTATATACCATTATAATACATTATTACATGGGGATAATGATAACCCCATGTCATTCATTATTCCATTACATTTCAATGATACTCCCATCAAGTCCCATTAAATCTTATATGGCTATGGATCAAAACCTCTTTTTTGGGGAATAACCATCCATTAATCAGCTATTTTTGACCCATAGGTCTTACCCTCTGGTAAACGTTTACATAACTATGGAAAATCACAATTTTTCATGGGAAAATCCGTCATAAATGGCCATTTTCAATAGCTATGTTGACATAACCAGAGGGTAACCAGGGTTAAAACACCAACCTTTTCCCAGTTTTTCACTCGACTGAGGAGGTCATGAAGGCGGTGGTCAACCTGGGACTGATGCTGACCACCGGGGAACACGAATACACCAGGTCGCGAGGCTAGAAAGCAGTTGATATACTTGGTGGTTGATATACCCTTTGGTTTATAGGGGTTAATGATGGTTAATAATGGTGATGAATGGTGATATACCCTCTGGTGAAACCTACAAAAAGCTATGGAAAGATCCACCATTCATAGTGAGTTTTCCAATGAAAAATTGTGATTTTCCAATAGTTATGTAAACGTTTACCAGAGGGTACTTGGTGGTTGATATACTTGGGCCATGGAGTTTGTTAACTAGTTAGTTGAATGATGGCTGTTTGGGATGTTGAATGATGATCATTGAAATTGGAGATATAGATTGACTTAGATGATTTGTTTCAATATAGAGAGATATCATAGACCCCAGTTCTGTTAGTTACAAACCAGTCAAAATCCCATCCCCGTATATGAACCAAAAATGAGGTTTAATAGGATTTAAAAGGGATAAAATTAGGGTTGAAAAAATGTTGATATTCTTTAGGCTATTTTTCAGCCACACCGTCCTTGGTGGGTTGAAATCCCAATATTTGTTCATTTGCACCGGTTAAATGTTTTCTTTGGTTGACGAAATTAAAGATCATACTTGATAGTTGTTGTTGGTTAAGCTGCCATTCTTTATCATTGGGGAAATCATGTGTTTGCTGCTTTGTGCGGAAAAAGTCTTAAACAAACTGTGGTTTTTGCCGGTCTTTTGCGCATCCCAGGTGGGGTTTCAAACAACTGCTGGATAAGAAGGCAGCGCACATCCTGCAGCCTGATGCCTGGCGGGAGGTTTCAGCATGTGCTTATCCAACAAGCAGGGAACTGATGAAACATTGCGGTAATTAGTGGTTGTTATTATTTACTGGTGTTGAAAGCAATCATATAATTATTGTCATAAATGGTCACAACAATTTATAATAGTTGCCAGTAGTCATTACACTGGCGATTGTGCCATCATTGGTAGTAATCAATCCAACATGGTCCTTAAATACAACCAATTATGTGTTTACACTGGTAATTTAGAATGATACCAACAATTTTAATGGATGGTTTAACCATCAACAGTTGGCATCTTAGAATCACAGACCGGGATTCAACTGTCACTAATTTGTACCATGACCCATGATGATTTAACCTTCATTTTTTTTAATCAACAAGTCAGATTTAGACATCAACAGTTCTTGTTAAATTTGATTTAACATCAAAAATGGCGGGAAACAATGGTGATACAATGGGATATATATATATATATGTAATGGGGATGCAACTGGGTAAAATATAGCGACACTACAACTGGATAACCATAAAATCATAAATAAGCAACTGATGGTTTGAAAGTGGGAGAATCAATATCATTTCCGAGTTGGGAGGTTTATCAATTTTCTCCGATACAACCTGTCTGACAGGGGGTTGTAAATTGGGCCATAGGGGGTAAACACCGGTTCTTTTTTCTTTTTTCCAACATTACCTTGGTTTGCAGAACAATCTAGTAGGTGATGCCTTTAGACAAATATAACTGTGTCAACCTCGGTGAACCGTAGATGAAAAAAATGGAGCATACATTTATACTGCTGGAGATTGCCCTGTCTGATTTCCTGCAGAGTATCCAAGATCCGCTGAACAGGTGGGCAGACCCGGTTGGAAAGGTTAGGGGCCTTAAGAATTCGTTAGTTTGTAGGTGGTGGATTTGCGCACCCCTATCCGCAATTGACAAATACATATTATTGAGTTTCAGCCTGTCTGACATTTTTCTCCTGTGGCGATAAGGTCCCAGTTGTGGGATCCAGATACTTCGTGGAGGGAACCTTTCCCGCCATCATACCCCAGTGATCAACATAGCGAACTGGAAAAATAACACTTTTTTAATAGGTAAATCATGATGTTTGTGATTTATAAACGAGACATGGCTTCCATAACTATGTTAAGTAGCCAGAGGGTAATAGTTTTGTAATCTTCTGGAGGGGTTGGAGCCGTCAGGACATTACATGGCTGGGGGGCATCACGGAAGCACGACGCGTCATGGTCATGGCTTCAGCCAGTGATGTGCTGGTGGTGCCGCATGGGTCCTTCGGGTGGTGGAAGGCATGTTTTTTTTTGGGCATTCTTGCTTTGATTTTTATCCGAGTATTGAAAAAAAACACAGGTGTACCAATATGTGGGAATATCAATCTTAGTGGCAAATTCCACCTGGTAATCAAACATGGCAGTGGAACATGCACCATTTATAGATCAATTTCTCAGTAGAACAACAATTTGTTTAAAGGATTTTGAACTGCCATGTTTGAGTACCGGAGGGTATCACTATCTTGGGGGTACCCCCCTAATTAAATTCAGCAGAATTGGGGTGTAGTGATTCCAAATTCAGGCCTTTCAGCTTGGTGGGATTCATAAACCAACTGGGAAGCCCCAGCTGGAACATCGTTATACCGATGGGAGCCACTTGGCATATTGTTGATGTAAATTTAAATGGCTTGGTCCAGGTTTAAAACATTGAGAGCAGAAAACCGCCTGATATTTCAAGAGAAAATCCGTTTCTGGCTAAGATTTTCCATGAAACCATTCCATGGATGTTTGTATGCACCTGGAGTCTCCACTACCCTTCGTTTTTGGGGTCGTTTGCAAAACACCTCTTTTTGGGTTATTTTCGATACTTGTTTGGGTCGTTTCATGCAAAAAAGGCCTTTTATCTTCCAAGCAGGTGCTGGCTATATACACTAAGCTAGATCATGTGAGCGTTTTGTGCTTGTCCTGCCTGATGTTGAACCAGGCACCCTCACACGTCATTCAGACCCAGGCGCATGACTAAAACTTCTTGGTTGAACAACTTTGGATCCACGATTCGTGTCGAAATATAAAGCTTTAATGCCTGCTTTTTACAATGAGCTGCGGGGGCAAACATTTGCACATTGCGAAACTTCTGCAAAATATACACAGGGTTTGAGCACATCTGCTCGCCCTGATCTTGTGGTGCCAACTGCTGAAACAGTTTTGACTGATGGACGGACGGACGTGAAAAAAAAGGTAAGTTTTAAACAAAAAATCCTTTTGGTTCGGACGGGACCAAACTGGATGGATATTTCCATACTTTGGACGCATTTTCCCGTACTTTCGGACGCCGTCTGGACAGCCCTCAGTGAAAAAAAATACGTTTGAAGAAAAAAAGGCCTTTGCTTGTTCGCATTGCGTGGGCAAATCTTCCAAGGAAAATGTGTCCCCAAAATTGGGCAATGCACCTGTATGTCCACAACTGAGTGTTGAGACCTACCCTCGCACGTGCAAAAATGAAAGAGCAAAGAGCGGCCAAAAATCAAAGCAAAGAAGATCGAAACCATGGCATCAAACACAAAAACGAGAACCAATACTCTGGATGTTTTTTGCTCCTGCACCTTCAATCAGTCAAAATCAAAATGGCACCTGCAACGATGAATTGCAAGTCGGCAATGCGGCATATTTATTTTGACTTCCACTGCTTCAGCGCACCTCCATGAGTAAACATCACTAACAGTTATGCCAAAAAAAATGCTTGATTTCAAAAAAAGTACGTTCGGAAAAAACATGTCATTTTTCTTGAAAGACCCCAAAAATTAAGGGTCGTTGACTCAAGGTATATACATTTATTTGCAGTATATTCAATAAAATGAATGGTTCGATTAAAGATCCATCGACAAACAAGCCATTCCATTGAAACTTGGGGAGCCCCACCAACCGGAACCAGGTCTTCCATCTATTCGTATCACTTGCAATTCGCATTTACCAACGCGCCCTTGGGTGAGTTCATCAACCTGTCGCCGGATGCCGCCTCCATCCAGCCCTACTTTGGTGGCTTGTTCCCTGACGAACCGTTGCCGAAAGACGGGAAGATCACGCTGGAGCCTGAGGGCTTAAAGCTTCGGTGGGGGGGTTAAAGCTTTGTTATTTGTTTGCTTGTCAATGTTTGGCAATATAGATAGATAGGTCGATAGGTCGATAGATAGATAGATAGATAGATTGATTGATTGATTGATTGATTGAATAGGTAGATGGATCGATGGATAGATGCGTAGATAGATAGATAGATAGATAGCTAGCTAGCTAGCTAGGTAGGTAGGTAGGTAGATAGATAGATAGATAGATAGCTGGGTAGATAGATAGAGATAGATAGATAGATTAGATTAGATTAGATTAGATTAGATAGATAGATCTGTGAACAGATAGACAGCTAGACAGGTAAATAGATAGATAGATGGATGGATAGATAGATAGATCAATAGATAGATAGGTCGACTGATAGAAAGACAGACAAATAGGTAGATAGATGGGTAGATAGATAGATGTGTAGATAGATAGATGGGTAGATAATGGTAGATAGATGGGTTGACAAATAGACAGAGAGACAGACGGACGGGGACAGACGGACGGAGGGACAGATTGACAGATAGATAGTGTTAACCGGCGATATCCAGCCATACGGAGGTTTAGATGTGTTTTTGGCCGTTAGATGGTTTGCATTAATACAGCTTTGAATTTTACATAGATTTGGCTACAGATTATCCTCAGCGCCGCATCGCCATCTTTACCATGCAGCGGCCGTCAAAAACACATGGCAGGACAGGGTTCCAAACTGGTTCCATCCGTATCATTTGTTTGTCCATTGAACTACCACAACTACCACAACTAACAATGAGAGCAATGCCAACAAAGTGGGTACATTTATCCCAAAAACACACGTATATATATATTATGATAAAAATATATCATATAATGTAATCTAAAATAATATTATATACAATAATATATTTTAAAATATAATATATAATATATTCTCATTTAAACTGTAAGATAATATAATACCTATATATATATTATATAATCGCACACCTCCCACTATATATATATATATAAATATCCCAACTATATCCATAGATCATTGCAGGAGCAGCTGTCCAAGCCCGGATTCGGCTGCACCCTGAAGAAGGACGGCCTACGACGGCCCTACGCGCGTTCCGCGGACGCCAGCGCAGCCAACCGGCGCCGGCAGACGTTGGGAGATGCCCAGAAGCCGGCGACCATGCCGTTGATGGGACCCGCGTGGATGTGAGGCCACAAAAACAGAGCAAAATCCTGACTGATTATGTTTTTCTCATGTATGATTGCTAAATACTGTTACAATAGTGTACACTATCTAGTTTTATGTGATGAATATGTTGCCATTCTGATGATATATACGGTAATATCATCAGCGGTTGGTCAGTTAATATATAGCACATTTTTATTAATTTTATTGCTTGGTTACAAATAATATATGATATTTTACGTCTGTGTGTGTATATTTACCTATATGGCCCAGCGTTTGGTGGCCCCCACTCCCCCCGAGATGGTGATATATACAAGGTTATGCAAGTATGTGTGCATCTATATGTATACATAATTTATATTTGTATTTGTTATATATATAAATATACATATGTAATTAGTAAGTAAATATATATATATATATATGTACTTGCACGCGGGGGGGTATGTATTTGTCTCTGTGTATGGATATGTCTATGTACCGTCCCTTGTGGATGTGGTGGGGGGTGCGGGGTGGTGGGGGGTGGAAGAAGGATGGAGAAGGTGGGAGGGACGTGAATACGAGACACGGGATCACACACACACACATTTATACGTATACCCTTTGGTTATTTAACATAGCTATTAGAAAATCCCCTTTTATAGATGATTTTTGATGACTTTCCTATCAAAGATATTGATTTTCAATGGCCATGTTAAATGACCAAAGGGAAAAAATGTACAGCAATCGCAATGTATATTTGGTTGGTGGTTTCAATCATTTTTTATTTTCCATAATATATGGGATAATCCTTCCCATCGACTAATATTTTTCAAGATGGTCAAAACCGCCAGCCAGTTTATTATACCCTTGAACATCTCTTGAACTGTATATGCTTATATTTATTGGTTGGTGGTTTGGAACATTTTTTCCCCAATAGTTGGGATGATGATCCAATCTGACTTTCATATCTTTCAGAGGGGTAGGTCAACCACCAATTAGTTTTTCTTGACTCCTGAACTAGAAATCAAAGGAGTATCTCGTCCAGATGAGAACAGTCGACCATCACCACGGGCAGCGCAGGTCGTACCCTCCAGGATCAAACATGGCGTGCTGGAAAGCCTGCTATTCATTAAAAACAAACATATATTAACACATATTATATATATACATACCATTAAATATATATATATATATATAATATTTTTCCCCACCTGCCAGGTGAGGGTTGTTAGATTTTATGTCAGTTGCCTCCTCCTCCTCCTGCCTCGTCCTCCTCTCCTCCTCCTCTCCTCCTCCTCCTCTCCTCCTCGTCCTCCTCGTCCTCCT
>Ga0126342_10010177_pt1 | contig 16822 bp, 14 predicted proteins | sample Cyp1metagenome_FD_92528 | JGI IMG/M metagenome (GOLD analysis project Ga0126342, IMG submission 92528) | Coral microbial communities from Lord Howe Island, Old Settlement Bay, Australia - Cyphastrea 1 metagenome | ecosystem: Host-associated > Invertebrates > Cnidaria > Coral ... | reverse complement strand
TATATATATATATATATATATATATTGCACATATATATATATATATTTATAGAGAGAGGGATATAATATATATATATATATATGTTATATCCAAATATGCACAAGAACCCCTGTCAAAAACCACATTCAGTTTCTAAAATCCGAAATTCTGTGGTTCCATGTGCGTTCGCAATCCAGCATCAGTCAGGGACATGACGGGACAGCGATGAGTATGGCTGGAGCTCAAAAAATGTCCAAACGGATTGACATCCACTGCCGCCATTGGTTGATCATAATGTTATTTCCACACTCATTGCAGGCACGACTGACCTTCAATGCATGTTGAAACAGCTGGAACAGCCTGGTCAGGTTTGCCCTCTGATGACGAAGAGGGTCCATGGGAGGTGCGAAGAGGATATTTTTTGTTTTGTGAAAGAAATGCAATGTGAAGAGAGAACTATGGAAGTCTATGCTGTTTCAAAGCAATTGTTTTGAACGTTTTCAGCCATGCTCATGCATTTTCAAGAAAATCATGGACGGATGATTTGTTTTTTTCGTTGGCTATTTTATGAAGAAAGTCAATTTCCACCTTGCATGTACGGCGTACGGATGATTTGGAAGTATTTCAGTCATGTCCCATTCGTTGTGACCCAAATCAGAAGTGAAGGCCCCTCCTTTTGAAGCCAGGCCTTCTTGAACTTCAATTCGAACGCACTCAAGGTCGCAAAATTCAGGACGCCGCAATTGTTTGGGTTTATCAATTTATCCACGCAAAATACTTTACTTCGAGTGATCTCCACCAAGTGGCATGTCATCATGACATTACATTTTGCATACTGTTTGACAAATATTCTGACAGTTTTCATTCTGACATGCCATTTGGCTAATATTGTGACACGTTTTCTGACTATCTATTTGACATACATTCTGACATATTTGATGGCTCACACTCTACCTGACACGTATTATGGTGGTGACAATTTATTTGACATATTTTCTGACATTTTATCTGACATATATTTGAACATGTTGTTTGATATATTATTTGATATGTCATGATATGATAGATATCTTCGGACAGACCAGATGACATAGATTTTGACATTCTACGCATATCAATTCTTGCAATATATATATATACATATATACCATTTTTTATATGTCACTCCGTAAACCCACATTTTACAAAAAAATAACTGTAAACACACTAGACCATCCGTTTTTGCCAATTTCAAGCCATGCCCATATTATTAGGGTCTATGTTTCACGATCCTCCAGTCCCCATTGGTCGGTTGTTATCTTAAATGCAAAATAGTCATGTTTGGTTTCAATCTGGAGTTACCTTTTTGAGTAAATTTAGTTACTTTAATATTTCGTGAGGGGTCGATATCACCCCTTAGGGAAGATGTTCATGTTCTTGGCAATTTTTTGCGGATGTGACTAGTGATCAGCCTCCAATTTGCTTAGCGTGCATGCATAGCTACTTTGACCCACAGAAGCTCACCAAAGGTCCAAAAGAATCCCAGGAGCTCTCCAGTTGAAAAACCACACAACAGCCAGTTGCCCAGTCTTCGGTTCACACCTGCCACAGAGAGGCAATGCAAGAATGTCAAAATGATGGACCAATACATGGTGAATTGTTTGCTTTGGGAAATCGGGCAAATATTCTGAATAGATGGACTTGTTATCTTTGCGTTTCTATGTCATATATATATATATATACATATGTAGCACATACTGAACCAATTCCAGGGGCACATGCATGGGAAGGTCGTTGGGTAATGGTACCAGCGATCCTGGACAGTGACAGTGGCGGGATCATTTCCTCCAGTTCGTCCCACCTGGCATGATGACCTATGATGATTCACTACTTAAAACATCTTAAAACCTATTTGGATATATTTGCGGGTTTCCATAAATGGGGATATCCCCACATGGATAGTTTATAATGGAAAACATTTTTCAATAGATGATTTAGGAGTACCCCCATTTTAGGAAACCCCCATTTGGATATATATATATAAGATATATATATATATATATATATATTTTGGGATATATTGATGTTTGGGATGTTTGGATATTGCCTGGGATGATATTAGGATAAATTTGGTTTCCCGATAGAGAATCCACCAGATTTTTGGGAACCCATGGGGAACACATATATCGAATCACCAAATCATCAAAGCTATGGGTTTCTAAATGGGGATGGGTCAAAACCCTGGTACCTAGTGAACCCCAAAATAGCTGGTAAATGGATGTTCATCCCACTAAAAATGGTATTAATAGGTATTGATCCATACCCAAATCAGTAGTTGCAGAACATGGACACCCTTTGAGGTGGACTTTGAGGTGCCAAAATCCATCATTTTGTTCAAAAAAAGGTGGCCAGAAAATCCACAAATGGCATCATCCCAAAGCAAAGAAGATCCCGCGGTGGTGAAGGCTGCTTTGCAGCCCTGAGCCTCAGACAACGGTAGTCCATGAATCATGTGGACCCTGAAGGCTCATTTTGTTGTTTTGGAATCATGATATGTTTGATGTTTGAAAAAAGAAAAAACGGTTTCGACTTCTATTTTTGATGGTTTGACGTTTGACCAGTTGATGTATTTCTGGTTTATTTACATACTTGTTTAGATTGTTTAAGTATATTTGTTAGTTAAAATGTATGTATTTTTATTGATATCCTAAATTGGGTTTATGCTGAAGAGATATTCTTGATTGAACATGCACGTTCCCCTTACTCTTAGTTTCCATAATTTGTATCATAAACTGGGGTATCCAGCTGGCTTGAGACCATCCGGACTGGAAAACTGCATCTGGCTGCTGAATCCGCTGCAGGGAAAACATGCAATTGGCCTCCGGCTCAGTGACTGGACACCAGCAGGTGTTTGTTTCTGCCGGGGTCATCAACAGCCAGCATTATCCTCGTGCAAAGGATGGAACTAATCACTTTTTTCACTACTGGCGACTACTGGGATTATCTGGGATTGCATGCCGTTAGAAAACGATTCTACTGCCAAGCCTGGTTGCGCCATGATGAACCTTTACATCATACATGCTTTGATGTACAGATACAATCAGATAACAAGTGCCTGGATGATTTGAGCATGAACATCTTACAGCCTGTAGATTCTCAGGGGCCACTGGGAACCTTTGTGGCCGGTCGTATTTTACATTATACTCATTATAAATATAAATATGGATATTCTATAAAGATGTGTTCTATTTTCTATCCAACCTGGGACAATCATCCTAGTGGATAAGCAATATATCAATATAGTGTTCAGCTCAGAAACCACCCAGCCACCTATTGCCGAGGTGGGCAGGCAGCCTGGAGAGCAAAGGCAGTAAGTGTTTGTGGGGGGGTCGTTTCCCCGGTTATCAATGAAGGTTTCCTAAATTGGGGGTAACCCAAGTCACCATGGGTTTCAATACGAAAATGGTCTAATGAACTGGGGTACCTCTATTTTTGGAAACCTCCAAATGGGATAATGGCATTCGAGAAGTTATTAAGCCAAGTTCTTCACCGGTTACGAATTCCAAGGTGGAATGCGGAGGATAACAAAAATAAACACACCTAGTAGATCCTAGTAGGGGAATCTATCAGGTGGAGCTACTCTGAGGTGGGTTTGTGTCAAGGGATACACATGGATACGCCAATGGCCATCAAATACAGGGGAATGTGGTTTTGAAACCATGAGGTTCCGGTGTTCATGGTTTCCAAGTTTGGCCATGCCCGTATGGAAGTCGGGAGGACAAAATCTGCACTGAATGACCGTGTAAACGGTGACGATCAAATGATATGTAACATGATGTAACATGATGTAACCAACAATATGGTATGTTGTATACTAATCAAGAATAATTAGTTAGGTATCAAGTGGATAATGTAATGTGCGCTTTTGGATGCTTTTGGTTTTGATTGAATAAATCATGTAACACCCAAGCCAAAGTAGTCAGTTTTTAGCAGGGTATCCAAGATTTGCCACATGGTGATCAACATTTGGGTGAGCAGTTTCATGGCCCAACAAATCAGATTCCAACATCGGGAAACATGGCTGCTGGTGTCATTCTGCCGCTATGTGTATGTTTGTTTGAGGATTGAAACCATCAACCTGTGGATCACTTGAAAACAATGAAACTTGCAATGCAATTTCATTGCTGGAAAAAAAAACAAACGACTGTTATTTCACTCTTCAACGGTCATTTTTGGGCCATAGCTACTGCGGAAGCATGCAAGGGTGAAGCCAAATTGAGTTCAACTCTATGGATAGTCGCTATGTCCATGATTTGTTTTTGCTATGTGTTGCTGGTTTCCAATATGTTTGATCGTAAATCTACCTGGAATGATGACTGTTATATAATATCCCCAAGAGTCACCTGTTTCTTTCAAAAATTGGTGGCCCAACCACCCGAAAAGAAATCTCCCAGCTGCGTGAAATTTTTGCCGTGGGCGCTTGACGAAAGGCGCAGCACTTCCTTGAGCCTTCTCGCCGAGAGAGTTCCATTGGTGGCGGAGCATTGGGGGTCCCTGGATGCAGTGCAGTGCATGCAGTGCGACGCCATGGGATGGTTGGTCATTTCTCCATTGAATTCCCATAGATCAATGGAACATCCTCAGTATTTAGATCAATGGAACATTTGGAACGGGCTTCTGCGGACAAACATTGTTTTTTTTTGGATACAGTAGATTGTTATAAGTCAGAAATTTATAGAAATTTAGTATACCCTCTGGTAAACTAACATAACTATGGAAAATCACCATTTTTAATGGGAAAATCCACTATAACTGGCCATTTTCAATAGCTATGTTAAATTACCAGAGGGTAAACGCCGATGTCCAAGTTTGAGAATTTGAGTCGACTGGAGCTCAGGCGTTGCCGGGACCTTTCAGGTGTTCCCCTGAAGGAGCTGGGGCCCCAGGAGGGCTCAAGAGGGGTGCTCCCTTTGGGGCGCAGCGACGGTAGAGTTTCTATAATGATGTCATGTGGTCAGCCCAATCTTAATCCATCCCCAATTAAGATTACCCTCTGGTAAACTAACATAACTATGGAAAATCACCATTTTTAATGGGTAAATCCACTATAAATAGCCATTTTAAATAGCTATGTTAAATTACCAGAGGGTACTAATTGGGCACCCCGATTTGGGATGATTCTGCAAACGCCCACATGACTGATGTTTGGTTTCTAAAGATCGTCTATGTTTGAGTAAAGAGTCAAACCGCCACAAATCGGACAACAGCAGCTTAAGATGACTTGAAGCTGCCAACCAGATTGGTAGATCAGGAAGGACCAACAAATGTGAAACAAGATACAACCAACAGCTCCTGATGTTGAGCCTGGTTCATGTGAAAAAAACTGCCTCTTCTTGGATTTCTTGCGTGTAGACTAGTGCGTAGACTAGTTGCAACAAAGCAAACATGCCCTTGTTTGGCCAACAACACTACTGTGTGCATCAGCAATCGTAGGTCAATGACCCATGAGTATCGTGGACAATAGCAACACCAATGCGTCCAAACTGGAAGATATCCCAGCCACTGGATCTCCGTCGAACGCAAGGCGTATTCTTTCCATTTGCTTGATTTTAATGTACATCGGAGGTCCCGGATTCGTTGAAAGCATCTAAGAATCTATATTACATATTAGTATGTTGTGGTTCGCATGATTTTGAAAAGCATGTTCACCACAGGGGAAAAGCTTGAACCTTGTCAGAACATCTTTCGGGGTGTAGACCCCCTCTTTTGATGCCTTGTGAATGGCTGACAATGAAATCTAGTGACTCTAGTGCTTGATTGGCAACAGGTGATAATGATTCATGATGATTCGCTGTTCTTCGTGGTGTTCCATGGTGTTCCGCAGTGATCTCGCACGCAGAGGGTAAAGCCGCGCCAAGGCAGTGCTTGATGTTGAAGCTGAAGGGCGTTCCTCAAAGTGAAGCCCAGAAACTCTTCGTGGAAGTGGTGTTCGAGGTGCATGGACTGCTGGTATGTTCCGGGGCATAGCTATAGGATAGATAGGCTATGATAGGCTATCAAGCCTTGCCTTGTGGTGTGATCTCCCTGGACTGATTGAATCAAATGGCTCGATTTGAATCCCCTGAGATGATTCATTACCCTTTGGTAAACTAACATAACTATGGAACATCACCATTTTTAATGGGAAAACTCACTATAAATGGCTATTTTCAATAGCTATGTTAGTTTACCAGAGGGTACCTTTTGCACTACCATGACAACATGGGACAATGATCCAGCTACGAAACTCATACCAAATGGCCCCTTGCTTCGGCAGGAGAATGCACTGAATGGAAGTTCATTGTTTCAACAAGTAAATGCAATACCTGGCCAAAAGTTGACATCTTTCTTAGATTGGTTCTTTCTTCATCTCTGGGGACCTTTTCAAAGGGGTGTTTTTCAGAGTTACTGTGGCCAAATTATTTTAGTTTATGTTTTGTGTGTTTTTTTTCCCGGAGTTTTGTGCTGTCTGAAAAAATGATGGAATGGGGCCAAAAAAATATGTGTTTTTTTTCCTCATTAAACAAATATGTTTTTTGTGTGTTGTGGGGTGTGGGACGAGGTTGCTGAGTAGAAGGGTACCCTGGCCCCCTTCTAAAAGTAGTATTGCAAAACAATAATATGCCAAAAAAAAAGTTTTTGTTTTTCTACTATATTAATTTATTTTAATTTTAATTTTCACCGTTATTTTCCTTTTTTGGCTACCTTGGTAGATTTTGTTGTTTCTTCGTGGCCGAACTGCCTCTGACCTGTGCAAAGCTGAAAAGCATCCCTTTGAGAAGGGCCAGGGGGCCTTTGAATGATTGGTAACCCCATTCGGATACATCTTTTCAAAGAGACGGCTTCCGAAACTTATTATTATTATTGGATGATTGGATTGCTCTCTGTGGGATGTGTTTTTACTTGACAGTGTTGTAGGTTCGTTGGGTAGGGTCTCACTGTGGTTTGAAACATGTCTGTGTATAGGTGAATATGTGATCTTGTTGCCAATTTTGGCTCAAGATCACCTATTCGCCTGTTCTCTTTTGAGTCTGTGACCTTAACCAACTGTCCTTGTGAGATATATCTTTGATATGCTCCAAGAACTTTTACCCATTGTTACTTAGTAACAATGTCGCTGTCAGATATAGCATAGATGTCTAAGGGACTTAGTGTACGTGTGGAGCCGAAGCTACTGACAGAAAAAGGTATGTGTCCATGCCAGCATGTTTCAGAACGTTTTTGATTTCACCTCATATTTGATTGTTTTTTGTTTCCATTGGTTTCCTGTGTATATATATATTATTACATTTAATTACACGCATATTATAAAATACTTATTACTTATGTATATATATATATGTATTATGTATATATATAATTATATATATATGTATACCCATGTGTTTTTCCAACAAAACCAATCCATTGACAACCAACCCATCATCCCCACCTTCCCGGTCCTTAAACTGCCTTAAACCCCTATTTGCCTGCCAATTCCTCTGGTAATCTGGTTCCGAGCAAGCCTTTGTTGTGTGTTGATCAGGAAGGAAGCCAGAAACCCACATTGTCCCTGGATTTGTCTTCCTGGCAAGCAGAAGGCTTGCAGGCGCTACATGGGCTTCATGATCTTCATGGGCGTCAAGACACTTCTTTTTGATTTGGATCGTATTTGCATGTTTTCACCTACAAATTACAGACAACTAATTGATCAAACTTCGGAATTTTAGAAGCCATTATTAGGATAGTACCCATAAAATTGTTTGGGTTTAGAGTTTAGACTAAGACTAACCAAGTTCGCGTCTCCAGTTGCACACCTTTTTGGTTCGGCATACCTAAATCTGAGCAGATTTCAGGGAACTGATAGGTTGAATCGCTGGTGTTGAGTAGAGGCAAATCATCAATGTCAGGGTCAAGAATGAAGGAACAAGTTCCGCGGCGTTTATAGTATGACTTAGAAAAAGATAAAGTGCATTAAAGTGCCATTGGTTTCCTCCAAACTCACACACCCAGCAACTTCGTAGCAAAGTCAATACAGTTTCGGCGGGTCATGAAGTCAGAAACAAAAAACAGACATAGAATTCATTGCGCGTATCTACCAGCCCGACACCTTTTGGTAGTTTATTATTATTATTATTATTACTACTATATATATATATACAATATTATTATTTTATGTTGTCTTATATTATATTGTATTTTTATTTTTTTTACTATATCATACCATGTATCATATGTGTATATGTATGGATAGAATACAACGACATCATTGCAACATCATAAGGAAACTATCCCAAAGTGGCCGTATTTCCCGTCAGTGAATTACTATACTTACCGGCCATAATTGTACAGTCTATTCACAATATCATGATTATAATATTCATATATATATATATTATTGAATTATTATAATATAGTTATATATGTACATCCATGACAGGTGTCCGATGTGAACCACCTTTTAATGAACACATCAGCATAATTTAGTTGTATTATAGTTATATATGTGTACGTACATCCCTGACAGGTGTCACATTCTTTAATGAACACATCACGATGGTGCAACTCGACTCAGGCGATATGGTCTTTGGCCGTCACGGTAGTGAAGCTGGCCGCCGGAATTCACTTTTTCCACTTTCGTGTGAACGGTGTCCTTAACTCAGCCGAACGCATAGATGGGAATATAAGGGAATAGAACTATAAGCAATATGATATATATATATATATACTTGGATGCCTCTGACAATGGGGTATTTCCTCCCAAAATTCGCCAACTAAGGCGTTTGCATTGTCTGGTGAACACATCCGCGTTGGCCGGTGGAATGCCTTGTATCGCAGCGACCCACTTTGCCGCTCATCAGCATCTCCATGTGCGCCGGATGCTTTTGCTCTTTGAGAACCCCGCAGACACTTCCCAGAAATGAGGGTACCCCAATAGCTGGATGGTTCATAGTAGACCAAAATAAAATGGATGATTTTGGGGTGCACCCATCTTAACAAACCCCCATTTGCCAGTGAATCAACATTTGAGACCAGCAAAGACTGTATATCTGTGTATCATTTCACCATCCAATTTCAACAGTACAGTTTTCAACCCAATTTTGATATATTTTTATGGTTCTAAATGACATGACAGATCGCCCCCTTTGCCGTGGCAATCCTAGGTCGCTATTTGTCGGTCAGGGACAGCCGTGGCCAGCGGGGAGCCCCACCTGGGGATGGTTGTTGGGAAATTCATAGACCTTGCAGAAGCGAGTAACCCCGGCCCCCAGTCGCACTAAAATATACAAGCATTTCAATCAAGAACTATAGAGGTATTCCCGGGTTTACCGAGATTAGTAAGATGGATCTCTTCCTTTTCCATCATCATATAGGATAGGAAAACCTTGGCAAGAGAGGCTGAGAATGGCATGTGTGATCCCAGCCAGTCGCTTTTGACACCGCCTTACTTGATATGGTCCTTTTTCAAAGGCTGGTGTTGATAATTGGGTATGAGTCAAAATGTAAGACCTGGGGGACCACAGATTTCAGTCTATTCTTAGCATTCATCATCCCATTATTGGGGTACTCAATTTTGACCCATACCCAATTGTTTTGGTACGTGGTAGCATGCAGATGATTTGGTTCTGTCAAACAATTATCCCGGCAAGAGACCCCGAACATTGTGGGCGGAGTAAACAGATCATGTATTATCATGTTGATGATGATGTTAATGTTGAGGATGATGTTGATGATGATGGTGATGGTGATGGTGATGATGATGGTGTGATGATGATGAGGAGGAGGATGAGGAGGAGGATGATGATGATGATGCTGATGATGATGATGGTGGTGGTGGTGGTGTTGTTGTTGTTGGTGGTGTTGTTGGTGGTGGTGGTGATGGTGATGGTGATATGATGATGTTGTTGATGATGATGATGATGCTGATGATGATGATGATGATGATGATGAGGAGGAGGAGGAGGAGGAGGATGAGAGCCTGCGCAGTCGAAATGCGCATGGACATTCACAAGAGCCATTTTGTATTGAAATTTACAGGGAAAAGTTCGATGCCCCGACCGGGGACATCGTTTTGTGAACAGCGGGCCTTAACAATTACCGTAAGGACCCCTCAGTGCGGCTACACTGTTTGGGGAAAAAAAGGATACTGAAGTCGCCACAAATAAGTAGGCCATCCATCAAAATGGGGAAATGAGGCCCCAACGACATTAGATCGATACCCAGTCTCGCTGGACAAGTTTATATATATATATATACATACACATAATCGTAATTATTTATATATATATATACACATAAAACAAATATATATTTATATATATATGCAATATGTACAGTATAATATTAGTATCAAAACATATATATATATGTCATTTATACCGTAAATGTCTTTTAATATTAATCCATATGATATAGTGCAAATAGGATTTACAATCCCCTTAACGGATTTTTGTCATCAGTGGTAGGTTTTCTCGCGGGAAGCGGGGCGCCACCTCAGAGGACAGTTTTCCTCGGTGAGCCATGGAATTCCCATTGTTTCAAGATATCACTAGCATTGTAAATCCATGTGTGTATAGTGAAGCGCAGCTACGTGTTTAGTTTTGTAGATGTATAATCATATATTGTATATATATATATATATGCATATAGATACAGTATGTACACAAGATGAACTGTGCCCTATGGTGGTGCTACGTATCCCTTTTCTTTAAACAGTTGGATCTGGATTCCGCGATTCCAAGGCTGGAGGAAGGACGGTACGCGGCTCAGAGCCAAGTGACGCCGCGTGCAGAGCGTCGTTTGGAATGATTGGATTTCATTGGGTTAATGCCCCCACACTTATAAGTTGGTTTATAAACCATTATACCTACCATAAACCATAGTTATTGGGATATGTATGAAATTTGGGGGTATAACTGGAATAAAATGTGAAATCGCCATGTTTATAAGGACAATGCTGATGCTGATTAACCAGTGGATTTGAATGTTGGCACTCGTGACCTGCTGAGAATGGTCGAGAAGACCCGGTCCAAGCGAATTGGTGATATGGCGCGGCGAATTGGGTGTAGGTTTATCCGATGGGTCGACCAGTGAAGGGTCGAAGTGCTACAACTCTTGCTTGGTTATATGATAATTCTTGTACCACCTAGTTCTTCATGGGTGTAAAAAAATGGAAGTTGGATCAGCGACCGAAATTCATTAGAAGTTGGTTGTGTTTCACGCAATGAACAGGTTAAGATGGAAAACATGATATCGTTTATTGTTTGTGCTCGGGCCAACACACTATCATTATCATTACAGGGTACCACAAACCCTGGGTCTACCACGTTGATTCCAAAGGAATTAATAAAGATCAATTTAAAGCAAATCACATTGTTACCATCAGGGGGTAACTATACAGGGGGTCCTTGAAAATTTGAAATCTAATTTTTGGGATCGCAGCATGAAATCATAGGCGCCCAAAAAACTGGTTCCCTAAATCAATGACCAACTTGGACACTGAGCATCATTCAGCAATTTCCCACGTGTTGCCGCAATTGTTTCAAATGTGGCAATTCTTTGATACCCTGCATCCCTGCATATCCATTTGCATTTTGGTTGGTTTGTATAAAATGATATACATCTCTCCATTAAACTGGTAAACATATTTCAAGACACTACCAATCCAAGATTCCCCAATCAATGGGATCCATATATTATGTCCATATTTATATATTTGGACTTCAGTCTCCAGTGTTGAAAAAAACGTGCTAAACATATTGAATATTGCATTTAAAAAAATGCAAACATTGGAATCAAATTCTGCAATGTGTATATATATAATTATGTATATACATGTATATGTGTGTATGGGTGTTTCCTAAAACAGGGATACCCCCGAAAAAAGGGCTCGAAATAAACCATGGCTGATCTAACCATGGATACCAGTTAAAAAAGAGTGATGCTGAGTTGTTTATTGGTTGCATTTGGTGTCTGAACATATTCTGAGAAGGACCCAGATTTGATGGTCAATCGCCATTTCGCAGGCCCATTAGCTTTGCGCACTTGACGTAGTTTTGCAGGATTTGGGGCAATCAAGTTTGATGTTTGCACCCGGTTCCCCATTTTTTGGAGACCATTTATCATTTACTGTAGTGAGTGTGGTGGTACTATATGTTTATATATTATGTGTCTTCGGCTGCATTGTCATGTACTGTTTCAGGATCTTCATTGAAGGGGGTACCCCATCTGTAGGCTACCGGCCACCCGACTTAAAACTCAGCCAGGCGTTTGATTCCGTTGTCGGTGATGCTTCGTCAGCCGACGCGACAAGTTTGCAGGACCCTGCAGCAGCTGAAGTGGATTTGGCCGGGTTCAAGGCATTTGAAAGGCCAAGTTTCAGGTGGATGGAAATTGTGTTATGGTGCAATTTTATATCTATAGGTGTATCATAAACTTTGGATAACAATATTTTTCGATAAAAACAGTTGAACGTTGTCTCGCTGAACTCTGACAGGAGGGCGGTGGCCAGATTGTTCGCCCATACAGTGTCTGCAGGGAGCCTCAGACGACAAGGACCTCACTGGTTCAAGGAAAATTCTACAGTAAAGCAGGGAAAGACCAACATGTTTAGGGCCTTTAGGGGTAAGAACCACGGTTTCTACTTGCCTCAGACCAAGCCATTCCGCACATCAGCAGATTCTGGACCGCACATTTTTTCCCCGGCCCAGGTGGACATTTGGGCCACGGTGATTCCGATGAAGAGCATGAAAATCAGGTGTGGAATGCGGAGATTTGGGAAATGTGCAACTAAACACAGAGATATCATCTCTTGTGTATAGACCATAGATGTTGTATACATTTGTAGTCTATTGGTTTGTATAGTTTTTTTTTGTGTCCATTGGAAGTATACAATATCCGAATCAGTATCCACATGTACCACTGATCAGAGCGAGCGCGGGTGCTATCGGTATGGATTGGTTTTTGTAAGGGATTATGGTATACCATTGGTACACCTGGTGTATTGGGATTCTTCAGGGATGAGTTATCTTGGTTCATAAGTACAGGTTGCTATTGAAAATGGCCATTTATAGTGAGTTTTCCCATAAACAATGGTGATTTTCCATAGTTGTCTATAAAAACGGAAAATCGCTATTCTTGGATTTAATCCCAGAGGATCCATGTATGGAATATTTACCTACATTGACCCCTAAAGTAATTTAAAATTATCCCAATGTAGGTAAATATTCCATACATGGATCCTTAGGGAATGGATGATTTGATAAACATGGCACGTAGCTCGGCACGGCCCGCCCGGTTGGTTGGCTTACCGCCCGTGGTCCCAGGATGCCTCGTTCGCTCCGTTCGCCAAAGAGATCTATGAAGGTGGACGAACGGGGGCTGATCGATCCGAAGGTTTTTTTTAATCTACCCGGCCTGGGATCTACATACAAAAAGCTATTGAAAATGGCCATAGAAATCATCTTTATAGTGAGTTTTCCCATTAAAACTTGTGATTTTCCATACGTTACGTTAGTTTACCAGAGGGTACTGAATAAACAATTATTGGAAGAGGACATGTCCATTTTTGGCAATACTCCGAAAACTACTCTAGGAGGCAATTTGGATTAGGATTTTCTGGGGCAGTGACGCCCCTGTTGATCTGGGGTGAGATGATAGTGTTGCTTTTGAATATGGATCATTAATATAAATCATTCCCATCAAAATCTAATCAGCAATTTGGAACATGACAATGTTTGGGACGAGTCCAAACTTATTTGGTTGGTAGTTTTAATCACTGCCGTCCATATCTGAATTAATTCAGAATCGTACCCAAATGGATTACGTGTTTTTTTTGGGATAGGCTGAACCTAGCCCTCAAGCACTTTGCAGATAGTTTAATGCCCGATTGAACCTTATAGTAACCTCAACACGGATGGAATCTATCTAAAATTAGTTTTGGACATGTTGCTCTATAATGCTCTATATATATACATATACATATTACCATAAAGTTTATCCCTTTTGTTCTTTTTGCAATGTTTGATATGTTTGGTCTCAGCCCATTCCAAGGCTTGTTTGATCGAGAGCTGATGCTGCGCTTGGATGGAGTGGTTGGGGTTGCACAGCTGGCATCAAAGACCCACAGCTTGCATGGGATTGAACCAAGACATCATGTTGATATACCCTCTGGTAATTTAACGTAGCCATGGAAAATGGCCCATTTATAGATATTTATAGATGGTTTACCTATTAAAAATGGTGATTTTCCATAGTTATGTTAGTTTACCAGAGGGTAAATATAGGATTTGGATGGATTGTAATGTTGAAAATAATGTTGATATAGTGATAATACAGGACATAATGTATACAAACAAATATGAGGGAAGTAACCCAAAATTGGTTGTGGTTCGTTTCAGCCTGGTATAAATCTACCACACATTTAAAAAAACAATGTGGAGGGAATTGATTGAACTATTGATTTGGTTTTGTCCAAAAGTAGGGCACCATTCATTGATCATTGTCTACGGTGTTCATTGGCCACATTCATTTTTGAAAACGCCCAAATCAAAACATACAAGTCCATATATGCCCATTATACGCCCAAGTCCACTAATGTGGGTAAAACAATAAAAAACCATCCCCGAAATCACATGTTTTTATAATTTATAAGTGGTATGGTTTTCATTCCCAGTTTTCTGGGTGGTCTATGGCATTGTTTTACCCATAGTTCTTTGGTTGTGGTTGAATTGAGGTCTTCTGATCATAATTCCCAGGGTTCAACAGCCACTTCACTGTGAACCACAGTTGGCCGTGTCTTTTGGAACCTGTACCACAATCCAAGAAGAAGGAGGAGCGAACCTGAACCCATTTCACATGCCTCTACTTATCAAACACAAACAGGGACGGGCTTACAATGCCGGAATGTGCTGGATACGTTGATTTGATTTATATATTTTGGGGATCCCCAAAAATAGGGTGTATTGGTAACGGGAATGGGATTATGGATGATTATGGTGACACTGACACCCCAATTATATCCAGTTACAGTATAGTGAAATTGCACAGGAGTGCATTGTTTCCATGTATTTCCATGTCAATGTAGTACATTGTATTATATAGAGATTTGTTTTTTTTGTGTGTGGTTTCAACCAATTTAAGCTGCACTTCCAATAGAAAAAGCTTGTGCATGGACAGCAAAAAACAATACAGTATTACTTCAGATCATGCAATATAGTGAAAAAACATGAAAAAAACAATGAATAATATATACAAATTTATACAAACAATTGGTGATTTCAGCGCTGGCAACAAACCTTTCTGATTATATGTTATGTAGTTATGTAGTACCATTTATCATCATGTCTCAGCATGTATTACCATGTGATACATGGTGTACCATATTTTGTACCATACTTTTCCATATATCCCCACATATATAATGTGCATTGAAGACTGCCGTATCTGATCCAGTCAATGTGACCTTGAATATCTAAGGATATCTAAGGTATTTTGGTCCATATGGTATCCACGAATAACTGGCCAGATACCCAAATATAAATGTATGAACCGAGTCAAGCCCATATTTCAAAGTAGCTCACCTGGTGAATCTGCGAGGTGCTTCCAGAGGTTCCCCAGCCTCCCCTTCAGCTGGAGGGTGAGGACGCAGGTGCAAGCGAGTTCAGCGCTGAGGGACGGATAGCATGAAAGCCAACAACAAATTGGGATGTATACAAGGGGCCAAGAGCCAATGGGGAATTATCAACAGCTTGGAATTCAATCGTCTAACTATGGCAATTTTTAGAAACACAGGATTGGGATTTGAACGCTGATAGATGGGGGTATCAACCAACAAAGGATGTGGATATCCGATCCAGTATCGCCAATACAGCAAAACTCGGGAATCAAGCGAAACAAAAAACTGACCAATTCAATATGAGTTGAGATGTTGCAAGAAAATGTACAGTATCGTCATGTATCGTCCCTCGTCAGTGCCAGGATGTGCGTTGCGACTCTGGGTGCCTCAGCTGACACGTGGCAGTTGCAGGAACTGTGTCTGCCGTGTCACATACTCGTACTAGTACCGGGTCGTTGTAGTTAAGCAGAACAGTTGAAACCTCTCTCTCTATATACAGTATATATATAATTATATATATACACATATTATATGTACATGCAACAGGCATTTACTGTATTTTGACTGTCCGATTAACAATAGGGTTTTCCTATTAGCCATGATCCATGGCCATAATTTCATATAATTTCCAGAGGCTACCTTCCGAGGATCAAGATCAAATTTCAGTTGTCTGGGGCGCTTCCCTGGGCACATTTTGGTACCGAGGCTGGAGCTCACATGATCCAGAAGGCACATGGCGCTTGTTCCTTCCTCAGTTGCTTGATGGGGTTCCAACCTCGCTGCAAGAAAAATATCGTAGATTTCTACATATATCATCACATATCATCATATATCATCATATATATCATCATATATCATCATATATCAACATATACCATCATATATCATCATTTAACATCATATATCATCATATATCATCATATATCATCATGTATCATCATATATCATCATATATCATCGTATATCATCGTATATCATCATATATCATCATAGATCATCATATATCATCATATGTCATCACATATCATCACATATCATCATATATCATCATATATCATCATATATCATCATATGTCATCACATATCATCACATATCATCATATATCATTGTATCATCACATATCATCATATATCATTGTATCATCATATATCATCACATACCATCACATACCATCACATATTATCATTCATCATCATATATCATCATATATCATCATATATCATCATAT
>Ga0126342_10010176_pt1 | contig 16823 bp, 18 predicted proteins | sample Cyp1metagenome_FD_92528 | JGI IMG/M metagenome (GOLD analysis project Ga0126342, IMG submission 92528) | Coral microbial communities from Lord Howe Island, Old Settlement Bay, Australia - Cyphastrea 1 metagenome | ecosystem: Host-associated > Invertebrates > Cnidaria > Coral ... | reverse complement strand
TTTTCCTCACTCTTCCAACTGCAGGTTCTCACCGAGGCAACTCTGGCTCAGGGAAAAAGGTTAGCCGATGGGAGTCGCCTGCTGGTTGGACACAGGGGTGTCTTTGGCGTTTCCCCATTTAAATATATATATTCTATTTTATTCCAATAAATCTTGATTACCGAAGAGCCCAGCCCGACCGCGAGGGACTTGGGCTGTTGGGCCGATGGCCTCCACGAAGAGTGTCGCTTTTGTGGAGATGTGCCCTACATCACCGAGTGCCCGGAGGATGCAAAGGCGAGTTTTCGAACAAAACGGAACCGCAAAATGTCAACCATATCTATGCCAAACTGATTTTGTCATATTTTATCATATTTTATCATCTAGCTCTAGAATCTATCATCATCCAGTTCATCCAGCTCTAGAATGACTCTAGAACTTTAAAAAGTGTCTTGATAATTGACACAATAAATATCAGTAAATGATAATGCAGCAGAATCAACGCCAAATCCATGAAACACATGCAGAATATCTTCACCAGAGCTAAGCACTCATGCAAGTTTAAATGAACAGAGCTTTTCACCTCGGTGCTGTTACCTTTGGCCTCCTTTCGCCGTGCAATCACAGATTTTCCGAAGTGTTTCTGATCAACCTGTGCCCTGCAGATGCCGAAGTACAAGACTTGCTATTTTCCAGTTCCCCCTGTGACGGAATACTACTGGGAACCGAAGTGCAAACTCAACGCTGCTGAACGCGTCGACAAAGGTTGCAAAGCAGATGGTCGGATGCTCTTCCAAATCCCGGGCTTCGTTTTTGTCGTTTTTGTCGTTTTTGTTGTTGTCTCAGTTGTCTCACTCTTTTCGTGCTCCTTTTACTTTCGCCTGGACTTGTGTTCAGATTCACAAGAGGCAGCAACGAGGTCACAGCCCCCAAGGTATACAAAGACGTAGATTAGTACATGGCTAGTACATAGTACGAAAGTACTGCATGAAGATGATGTCTGTATTATATTCTATACACTCTATATAAACTATATACATACATATATATATATATGTATATATATATATGTGTGGTACCTCCCCTCCAATAACGATAAAATAGCTTCAATCTTAAAACTATCACTTGGTTGGGTCCAAGGGGGTTGCCATACATATACACATGTCAATGATTAATATCCTCGTTGGGCAATATCCCACTACAAAGACTTAATGGCAGGTTGTTTAGGAAATTTGATGGACAAGGTCACTCATGCTTAACTTTATGTCCATTGAGAAAACGCATTCCTGGATCCGTGTAGCATCGTGTAGCATTTTGGATACATCGTACTCGCCCGCGTATCTCTTCGCCTTGGATGGGCTCCCTCTGTATTGCAGAACGACGCAGATTGAACAGTGTTCGACAGCATGGAAGGGGAACGCACAAGAAACCCCGGCAGATTGACTACTTCCAACTGGCCGCCAGATTGACTACGGAGACTATCCAAGCACGAAGAGAAAAGGTGAAATGCTTCCAGAGGGAGTGACACAAGCAAGAAAACGGTTGGAAACCCAGAAAGGAGAATATGTCCACAACCCAGGCAATCCAAATCGGCATGGTGATTACTTTGGGAGTCGTGAGCGTCAAATCGGGGCGTAGTGGACAGGCTCTGTATAACTTTCTTTTCAAGGCATCCATTTTCATACAGCAGTGACAGCGAAAAACGTGAACAAACTGTATCTGTTTTATGTTTGCTGCCCCCGATATGATTGCTAGCCAGAGTTCCCATTTCATGCTCTGCTCTCATGACACTTGGTTATGAACATCAATCTGGGCAAATTTGATGCCTGACGCACACCTGACTCTCCCATCTACAAATGGCATACTGTGCTGGTCGAGAAGTCTTTGCGCAACTTGGCTACTGATGGCGTACTAGCGCAAGTTCATGAGCATTGGCCCTTGACCTTAAATGATCTTGATGTGCGCTTCCTTCGAGCACTTGCTCCTCTCATGCCTTCCCTCTCAGAAAAAGCTATTGGTTTTCATGGCGAGCCTGGAGCGGGAAAAAATCCGGTCGCACGATTGCCATGGCTATGTCCCGACATTGGATCAAGAAAGCTCACAAAAACTCTGAGATCTCTCCATCCTTTCGCCAAGCCTCGGAATTTGATTTCTTCAGTGGCCAGAGTGGCTCCATCTTTCGACTTGACATTTTCGACGATGGCACCTTCTGCGAACAGATGTTGGCAACATCGAGAGTATGTCAAAAGAAAGATGGGGTGCCGCCAAGTGGGTTAAGGGACAGTTGAGGATCTACTGTGTGAATGACTTCGATGCTGTTTAGGAGCCGAAGGATGACATGCCCAGTGCTCAGAAGATGGCTGGACATGATGGCCACGTCTCACGCAGTGATTTCATGAAAATGCTTGATGTGGCTTGGTTTGCCAAAGAAGCAAACCCAAGCGGCGTCATGGCTGTTCAAGAGTACAAACCTTTTCATCAATACCAAAACCTTTCTGTATGTCAGGCCAGCCTCTGGTTCTTTCCTTTTCTACTGCTTCATGGCTTCCCAGCTGGGTTCCCTGGCGCGTCGTTGTCGGTCGGGGCAACCTGGCTGGCGCGACAATCCACGGCTCCCCGGTGGTTTGCCTAGACCATTGTTTTCTAGTATGTACACGGCTTGTACCTGGTTTCCTTGTCTACTGCCTGAAGGCTTCCCAGTTGGGTTCCCTGGTGCGTCGTTGCTGGTCGGGGCAACCTGGCATCAACTCCACATATGTCTGATTTCTGTCACCGCAGCTTTTTCGGGAGCTGAGACACTGCGTTCCATCTTCGGGGAAGTCAATTGAGCCATGACGAAGAGGTTCAACTCAGGTGTGGTGCCAAAGCGTGGGAAACTGCGTGTCTTGCAAAAGAGGCCTGCTTGAGAGCATCAGCAGGTCAAGTACGTATGTGGTCCACTTGTGCTGCTTCCATCCGGCCAGCGGATGGATCGTGCCAAGTGGCAGCGGACAGTGTCGGAAAAAATGACTGCCACAGATCATCAGATCCTACAGATGTTGGAGAAAGATGGGCTTCTTCCAAAGTGGAATGGCAACCAATGTCCTCATTGCTGGAAAGATTCTTTGCGCCGCGCAGTCCATCAAGGTCTTCCCAAGTACCGCTGCTCCAAAGGTTGCTTCGTTGTCCCGCATTATTTACATCCCATCTTCCAAGTATCTTCGGGTCAGCAGCATCAGCTCTTGCAAGTCCAAGCTGCTTTGCTGCTGCTTCTCCTTGTGGGTTCTTCTCATGCCCAATGCGGGTTGATTCTTGGAGTCAACCACAAAATGACTGAGGGTATGACCAGTCGCTTGGCCAGTTTGCGACAAAGACATGTCGAGGAAAATGAAAAGCACATGACCTTTGGCAATGGCAAGCGATGGACGGATGTTGACGCTGATGAAGCTATCCTTCTCTCTCTGTGAAGTGTGCGCCTGGCCCTGGGACGATTCACAAAGCCGATTGTGCCCCGATTGCGCAGGAGTACCTTCGCAACCGGAAGATTGTCTTGCACACTGATTCGGCCAGGAGCTACAAGGCAAAGGTCAAAGGGGTCGCCCATGATGCCGTCGTCCATTGCGAGAAGAAGCAGACGCGTGGTGGCAAAGTCACATGGTCGTTGCCCCAGTACGTACGTGTCGATACCAATCGTCTTCCTGATGGAAAGACTTTGAAAGTGAAGGCAGGCACAAAACATGTAGATTGCGCTTGGCGCTTCCTGAAAGACCTCCGCCGCAATCAAAGGGTGAAGGCTGGCACCAAAGCAATTCGTGCAGCAATTCGCTCCGCCCAGTACGAGTGCTGGAACCGCGGGGCTGATTTGTGGCTGAAGACAGGTGAGCTGGTCATGTCGGAATACCTGTTTAAATTCTGGGACTGGAAGTTTCGGGTGAGGCGCAGCTGATATGAAAAGGGGGTTGTCTACTTTCCCAGCTTGTCTTCTTGCTTGCAAACTCATACTCAGCTCTTCCTAAATTCAAGTCCTTTACATTTTCCCACCTACAAACTGCAAGCCACTTCTCCAATGTACTCCCATGCGCCAACAAGCTCATTCACCTAACTACAAACTTCAAGCCCCCTCTCCGATGTGTTCCCATGCGCCAACAAACCCATGTCGCATGGAAGGTCATCCTGCAGAGCATCAGCGTATCTTGCCTTGATACGTCACTTGTCAGCTTCACAACATGACTGCAATGTTCGGAGTGTGCGCACATTTTGTCCTGTTAATAGTTGTGTCAGCTTTGCAATTTTTTGACAAGCTCAATGCGCTCTTTAAAGCCTGCAGCAGTCTAGTCTTGCTACTGTGCTTGCCGTTCTGAGCATATCTGATCTCTTTGCTTTAGCTCACGCATTGCGTCATAAGTCATAACTATGCAATCCATTCATGTATCAAGTTTTAAGCTATTTTATAATGGGGGGGGGAACACATATACCCCCTCCTCCAAGAACGATCACAAATTACATATGTGTTATGTATACAGCATGTAAAATTGTAGATAAATCTGCAGATCTATAGATGTTTTTGACCTGACGAGCTGGCCAAGGCATCGGGAATGCCGATTCTGCGGCTCCGGCGCCTACGCTGACGTCCCGTGCCCCGTGCAGCGTTGTACCTTCTCTGCGGAACCAAACATTCCACACTTCTGGGATTCCACCTGCGAAATCGGAAAGAAAGGACACAAATTGTGAAACAGCAGATATTTCGTGACACATCACCCAAGAGAATCCTTGTAAACTCAAAACAGCGCAACAGAAATACAACACATGAATCAAAACCAGAACGAAAAAACAAAATCGAAAAAACTTTTGGGGTGAAGGTTTGGGGGTTCAGCGCAGTGCGTTGGATCGGATATGACTGAGATATTTTTAAGCGAGTATCAGGATGTATCAGGTATATCATATCTGCATGATAACCTGAGGGCAGCATGTGCAGCATGTGATATTGCATCCCGTGCAGGATGCAACGCAGATGGAATTCATGTGGAATGCCGCTTTTGTGATGCCAAACCGTTCCTGGATGTTCCATGCCCACCAGAAGTACGGCCACCCTACCCCACTGATGAGTGTCTCGGCTGTCTCTCCTGTCTCGGTTCGGCTTCGAGCAAAGCCGAAGACGTTGCAACTTTGCAATTTTTGCAAATTTTGCTGGGCTGTTGGGCTCTTCTTGATGCAAAATCTGATGCTGGATGTTTTAGCAGCTGGAACTGAGGTGCTACTTTCCACAGGGCACAGGGCAGAGTTACTACTGGGACAACAATTGCCAGCTAGGCCTTGATGGTTGCTATGCAGATGGCATCCACGAGCAGTGTCGCTATTGCGGCAAGGGTTCAGGTGGTGCCTTCAAACACATCCCCTGTCCGTCTGAAAGAGCCATATTTCCGTGACGGGAATCGCTCTGAGATCTCCGAAACTTTGTGCAATGGCCAAAGTGTCTTGCAGAGGTGCTGCGGGTGCTAGCAATGCTTCTCCGTTTGAACTGAGACCACGATGGGTACTTTCCTGACGCAGAATGCACATTCGAAGGCATGGCATTTATTCGAATGACTTTTGATGACTTTTGAATGTGTGAGTCAGATGCTGTGCTGCGCCATGTACAGATCCCAAACCTTCAGTTTTCTTGCCTGAACTGGCTGCCCCGTGGGCCAAAGTTCCTGTACAAAGTTCCTGCATGTTCTGCAACACGCAGAATCAATGTCTCTCTACCGCGACAAAATTCCAAGATGTTCCAAGTCTCCGCGTTTTGCATCAACATCATCAAATCTTTCAGATGTTCAAAGCTTGGAAAACTGAGTGAACATGTTTTGTCTGGTTTTATTGCAACATGCTGTTGATAGAGTTTGCACATGATTTGAACTTGATTTGCATGCTGCACAGGACTTGAGGGCCTTGCTCGCTGACGCACCAGCGCCGTTCTGTTGCCAATTGGATGGGCGACTGTTACTTGATCCAATTTGGGATATTTGGGCTCCAGACCTGGCAGTTTCGATGCTATCTCAGGCAGTATACAGATGTACTACAGATGTATACAATATACTTAATATGCTTAGTTTATCTATCTTTATCTTAGTTTAACATACTTAATCATTTAATCATCCGGTTGAAATCTGCCGTGACAGGCTCGTGGATCCCGTGTGCACGGCTACGGGCCATGGACCTTGCGAGCGCTCTGTGCTTGCCAAAGTGCTCGCAGAGCAAGGTGTGCTACCAGCTGCTACGAAGAAGTCGATGTCTACCAGATGTCAAGATGTCTTCTCTAGGGCGATATCACTGAAGTCTTATGGCAATCACCTGGCAACTCTTCACGCTCATCTTGTTTCCTTTCTTCTTTGAACATCATGCACACTGTGAATGTGATTCTATGAGACTGCTCTGAACTGCAACATGTTAAACAGTCAAGGAAGAAGGCTGGTCACCAGTGACACGCATGGATAGGAGAGGAAGTCGGGAATACCTTCACAAATATTTTAACTTTGTGAAATCAATGTGTGGCCGCACCTGTGCGAGGGTGCTGCCCTTTCACTGGAATGCCCTTGACATTATCGGAGTGCCAGTGGCTGTGGCAGCAAAAGCATGGAATGTGAAACATAGAACACATGCTATACCAATCTGTACATACTAAACAGTCAATTCCGTACCCATACCGGCGCAACATCGTTTTGAGGCGAGATGCCGAGCTTCGCAAAGACATCCGAAGCTGGCTGCGCTGCCGAAAAAAGTGCTGCTGCGCACAGCTGTGCTCGAACACGTTGCACACGTTGCGTTGCACACGTTGCGTTGCACACGTTGCAGAGCAGACGTTTCACATCTTCACTTCGCAGATGTTTGTGGTCGTTGGAACACTGAGGAGTTGGCTGAAGATGCTTGCCGCAGAAATGGAGTGAACTGCTCAGACATAGCTATGCAAAGGACCAGTCTGAAGAGGAAACACTGTATAACAGGTTCGAAATCGATTATTTCTTTGATTTTTGCACTATCTTTTGACACGTGACTTTACTTCACGTCTCGCAAAAATCGTCGTGGACTTTTTTGTTCCAGGTGCTATTTGTGCGGGGTATGGAGAGGACGGCCTTGCAGAAGTATGTCATTGTGTGCCTCGGCCGTTGCGCCTTTGCGGCGATGACTGGTGATGGATCACGTGGTGAGGATATCTCGGAATCAAAAAACATCTGCCGTGCAACTGAGCGACACCATGCCACACCGTCAATGCTGAGGCTTGCCTTCCTAGAGCTCGGCGAAGGGCTCAGATTCATGGGGACATCGCTTTCATCGTGGAGGGAACAAGAAGCAAAGCTTTAAAACCTGAGATGAACTATGATAAATAAATGATGAACTTAAAAATTGTCAAGTGTGAGCTGGTGTGCACTTTGACAATCGAATCATGATCCGATTGACTGCAAACGATCTAGATGGTATGCCGGTATGCATGCATGTTATAATACATCACAATAACGTAACATGATGTACAAGAATCATGTGCGTGCGCTTCTTGCAGCTTCTTGCAGCTTGCAGGTTTTGATGTCTTCTGGTTTGATTTCGATTCTGTGTGGCTGAAGAATCCGCTGCCGGCCTTGCAACAAGCCATGGTGAGCGCCTAAGCAGGTTTTCAGCAGTTTCTGTCATGCAACGATGAAACGGTGGAGTCAGCTGTGCATAGCATGATATCATTGGATACAATAGGATAATATAAATAATATGATTCATAACTGAAAGAATGGCAAGAACGATTCAATCAACTGTTATCACTTAGATAGAACACACCTACACACTTTTCATATAAACGATGACTAATTAAGAGTAACTATGACTATACCATACTATACCAAAACTCATGAATCTTCTGATCCAATGTTATGATCGATGTCACTTGGCACAGGCTGCAGAGGCGGCCGCAACATCGGCAGCACAGCGGTACCTGGGCGAGCGAATCGCTTTTAAGCAGCCTGTTTTGAATTCGACATCATTGACATCATTGACATCATTGACAGAAAGCATATCAGAATCATATCATAGATATCATAAATATCTCTTTGTATGTCTTCACATGTCACCAAGAGTTTCTATGAATTGCTGGCCTAGTCAGCATCTATGAATCTATGAGCAGTGATATCCACTTTGTGACAGGCCCGAAGCAATGGTCTTCTCAGCCATTGACTTCGATTCCAAGAACTGCGCCATGAACGCTTTCTTCCTGCTTCGGCAGCCCGACCCTGAAGCCCTATGGCCGAGGGTAGGACCAGTAGGACCGGTAGGACCGGTAGGACCAGTAGGATCTGCGGAGAAACTGCCCTTGGTTCAGACACGAATTTAGGGTTTGTCGGATGGTTTTTATTTTTTGCCATGGTCAGATTTAGGGTTTGTCTGGAACAACACAACCTGAATTTTTTAAATTGGGTCTGACAGTCTGGATTAGACAAACAAAATAAGTACTTAATAAGATTTAGATTTCAAGATTTGGTACCAATAAACCATCATTTAGTACCATAAGTACCAACCATAGATGTCACTGGTTTTCACCCATGGTTTTCACCAATGTCTTTCATTGGTGAAGCAGACCTGAGGTCTCAGGGGCCCGCAAAAGCGTGGCTTTTGAGCCTCCTGGACCGTGCTTTGTGCTTTTTGAGTGGTCGGTGTCTGCTGAAACGTGGCTGTTGAAAGATGTTGAACGAAAGGTTGAACCACTTTGAACCACTAAACGAAACATGATTGAAACATTCAATGAAACATTCAATGAAACAGTGATCTGGAAGAATGGCTGGAAGGGAAAGTCATGACGGTGGAAGCAGGGTAACATTCACATGAAAACGCACATTAACGCACATTCACATTGGAACAGCAGTGGAAAAGGGATGAATGTCGATAATGTCGCACCAGAGATGCTGATATCAGGACTGGATATACAAGCGGCCTTTTGTGCATGCCAGGGTCCAAGGGCGTCGGTATTCAGCCTGCTTTGACGGGTTTGAAGGTATTGCAGCATATCAGACATCAGTCATATCATCAGGGTGAGGTGTTGCCAGTTTATGTTACACGCACCTTGGTCTCAATGATTGTCCAATGACTGTCCTTGCTGACTATCAGTAGCCATTGAACGGTGTCATAAAAAAAGCCGAAAGACATCGAAAGACCCAGGATCAGCTGGCCTTTACCTTATTTCTGGGTGTTGTCCCACTAGTGGACGAGGAGAAGATCTGATCTTTTTTGAATTCCGAAGATCTGAACAGTTTGAACAGATCCAGAATGACCAGATCTGCCCGGTGTGGATTTCGGCTTTCCGGGAAACGAGGAGCCAGTGCCTGCACCGCCCCAGTGGGCACCGTGAGGCATCTCAGGAGATCCAACTTGGGACCTGGAGCTCTGTTCGAAACGTCAAGTGAAAAATGAATAAAAATGATGCCTTCAAGTTTATTTATTCATTTTATTCAACATTTCGACTATTTCGAGTTTCTTCAACATTTCACTTGTCGATTGCTCGTGGATATCTTGGGATGAGAACATACATCAAGTACCAGCAAGTATATTGACAAATGACCTGAGATATACAACGTTGTACCTTGTTGTATATGAATCGTTGTACCACGACCTGTTCCATGATTTGTTCCGCAATTGAGGTTGGATCGCAATCTCTTCAGCAACGCCTTGCGCTTCCAGGGTCTCGGCTTCTCCTCAGAGGCACAGCTATGACTTTTGGGGCGAAGACTGGTTCACCATCTGATTCATTTTCATATGATTTCATATGATTTCATATGATTTCATGATCTGAATCAAGAAGAAATCATATGAATTCATCAATATATATATATATATCAATATCATATCAATATCATTGAATATAATACATCAAAGTATTGTCAATTTGGTACCTCCAAGAGCTGGAGTTGAGGTGGATGACTTGGTGCTCTTCCACTTCTTCGATGGTGAACCTCTGAGTGCACCCATGACCCTTTCGTATCCATTCCTTGTGATGAAATCACTGTGGAGATTCGTCAGGTTGGAACTCCAATTCACCGGAGGGTGTTGCCTCTGACTCAGGGAGCGGAAAAAGTGCACTGCGTGATCTTTACCAGTTGCCATAGTTGCCATAGTTGCCATAGTTGCCATAGTTGCCATGGTGCGGATTGGTGCGGATTGGTGCGGTAAGGAACAATGGGCAACTCCGATCTACAGAGGTTCAGACGACGACTAAAACCAAACCACTCCGTCACTGTGCACCTTAGCACCTTAGAGCGTCTGCTCTCCGCTAGGCATGAACCTCTTTGACCATCTTTACGCTAGCAACGATGCTGCAAGGCAAGCCATCGCCAAGCCACTTGCGCAGCACATTGGATCAACATTGGATCAACATTGGATCAAATGATTTTGAATGAAAAAATGAATGATGTGTGGCGTGTGTGGCGTGTTATTTGGAATTAAGGAATTGTATGGAATTGTGGTCTGTGCTCGTCCTCGTTGGTCTGAGGTCCAAGCTGCCAGAGCCAAAGATGCTGAGAGACTGTGCCGTGAGGGAGCGGCGCTAAGATCGCTAAGGGGATGGGAAGTTATCGGAAGGGTGACGTGACCAAGTGACGACGTGACGACATGACCACGGGGGACATGCTACAAGTGGTGCAGTTGGATTGTTTTGATTGCATTGTGAACAGCTCAATGTTGTGATGTCATGCTGTGCCATGCGGTGCCTTCTGCTTTCAGGACGATTTCGGAAACGGCATCACAGTGTTCAGCCAGCTCATTGAGGTTCCAACTTTTTAGAGGTGGATCTGCACTGTACTGTGGTGTCAAACGAACTCGACTCGACTTCAGAGTCGACCCTCGATCTCGATGTGTTTGTGGCATTTTGAAAGCATTTTGATGCATTCTGTGACATTTTGTGACATTTTGATGCATTTTGTTCTTCTTGTCTTCCCCTCTTTATGGAGAACCTGAAATAGCAGATCGAGACGGTATCGACTCCGCTGCCCTTCAGCTCAAGCTAAAATCCATGGCTTGACTTCTGCTTACTGAACGAAACGAAAGTTATTCTTCATTTTGGACTAGTTGGGAGACCAGCTTTCAACTGGTCAATGGTCAGTTCCAGATGTAACTGGATGCCATGGTGCCTTTGTCATCTCTGCCTTAGTTTGTCGGTTCATGGAATCTGCCAACGCTGCATCAGCGATGAGGAAACCGAGTCTTTGAATTTTGTACAGCACTCCTCGCAGCGCATCTTGCGGGATTCGGATCCACCTGTTCTGCAGGAAGAGTTTCCGGAGCCCGCGCAGCCCGTGGACGTCCTGGAACCGACGGACCTTGGTGGCCTTCCAAGTCCTTTCCGAGAAGCGCTGGTGGTCTCCATTGATCCAGAAAGGTACAAAATCGCGGAGGCAGCTTTGAAAGATCAGGGCGTACCAGCTGAGATGGTCAGGGGCTTCAAAGGAAAGGACCCTAAAGAGTTACTTGAAGCCTTAGATTTGTTGACCAAGCATGGAAACACTGCTCGGTTACATGAGACTGTGAATAACTGGATGGTGTGTATGCACACTTCACCTGGGAAATTGCCCAACTTCAGTGCTGCCAACTCTGAGTTTTGGCGCAACCTCTTCCGAAGTACTCCTAGGAACGTGTCGGAGTTGCTGGAGAGGGACGAACACAACTGTGTCCCGAAGATCATCGCGATCGCCGCGGCTCATGTCCGTCTCTGGCAAAAACTGGCAGAGGGCAACTTGCCAACCCGGACAGATTTGCAGAACTTGGGCGAGAATCCTTGGTATCTGGTCATGGAAGAGGATGTAGATCTTTGCCCCAAATGGCGGAGGCGGATGGCAGAAGAGCTTCCTTTGTTGCCTCCAGATGCAGATGTGGTGAAACTTTACTTTTTTGGACATTGGCGCAAAGAAGATGCAGCTCCAGCAGTGAACAAATCAGGCCACAAGGTCCCCTCACCCTTTCTCTTAGCTCAGAATCCTCTCAGTGAGTTTGATATCATCAAGGCGGCTACCTACGAGGTGCTACATGGCGCTGGCTGGTCAAATGTCCCAGTTGCAGGATTTTATGCAGGGACCCAAGCATATTTGCTCCGACCATCTGGTGCTCGAAAACTCTTGGAGAACATCCAGGGAAAGCCCTTTCAAGACATCGATATGACCATGATGCTGTCTGCCAGGAACTATGTTTGGCGAAGGGTTATGGCAAATGCTCGACCTGAGAATGTGAATCTTTTGCAGCTGGAGAGTCGCAGCCAGGTAGGCTCCAAGCTAGGATCAGTCCCAACCTGCAATGCAGAACCTCCCGCAGACCAATTCTGGTAGCAAAAGTTGGCGTGGAAGCTTCAGTCGTTGGGAAGTCAGCTTTCATGTCTTCATGTCCTGCATCATCAAACATTGCACTAGAATCGCTAGAATCACCAGAACAATCCAGAACATAATCATACATACATAATCATATATACAATTATATACATATATGATATATATATATATATATATTATATGATATATATATATATATTATATGATATATATATATGATATATATATATATATATATGTATAGAATTATATAGATGTATCAATTTCAACAGCTTGGGATCATCAGATTCATCGGATCCATCATCGCGGATCCCAGATCTGGACAGATTTTCTCATGGTGTCAGGTCCTGAGGCGGCACGACTCGGCACGACTTGGCGACAAAAACTCTCTGCGTGTCGTAGCCGATGGTTGTAGATTGTTGCATGTTGTTATTCCAATGATCCAATGATATTCATATTCCATGTTATTGCATCTTGTGTATGTTGTGTATGCTGCTGATGTTGGAGATGTTGGAATTCTCGATGGTGAAGCTTTCTTGCTTGTCACATCACTTCTTGTCGCTAGATCAATATCCAGTTGATTGTCTTTGTATGTCTCGGTCAAGTTGAATAGATCCCAGGAGGGTGCTGCCAGGGCATCAAAGTCCAGCACAGTGGCACACCCAGAGCCCAAGGTCCTGATGGGTTTGAGTCGAACTTCCAGAAATTTGATCTCGGACCTTGACTGAGGCGGAACCTCCGGTTGCTCTGTGAGCCGTGAGCCTTGCCAAAGTGGTGCTGTGACAGAAAAAGTCGAAGCGCCGGGTGGGTGAAAAACTGTGGGGTGACTTCACCATGAGGGTCAAACTCCACATGGGTCCACATTGGATAGGACAACCATGGACCAAAGTATGCTGGACATTGAGGAAGTGTCTCGAAGTGTCTCTTACCAGGCGGGTTTTGCAGAGTCTTGTCAACTTGCTCGCACCCGGAGAGCTTATTTTGCTCAACAGCCACAAAGAGGGCAGCTTCTATGCAGTTCTCACTGATTCCAAAGCATTTCCCATTCCAGAAATAGTTGCTGTTTCCCGTCCAAGTACCTTTCAATATTCCAAAGTGTGTTTGGCACATGTTCACCTTGGTGTTCACTTCCCAGTGGTCGGCATGTGATACTTCTCAACGTCACCTGCCTGAACTTCGAGGGAGAACGGCAGGAAAAGTAAGAAATGCACAGGACAGGATAGGGAGGGACAACGTTTGCTATGTAGATCTATGTAGTGTGTGGTTACCATGTAGTTATACACTTAAGACATCTTAAGACGACCAAATTCAGGACCTTTTGCAGTTTCACTGGAGGGCAATGAGTTGCTGATGGGCTAAGGTGCTAGTGCCAAATGCCCAAGGTGCCCGCATGTCATGTGAGGGAAGGAAGACCACTTTGAAAGTTCAAGATATTGTTACCTTTCTTCTAGAATCAGACAAGCCGTAGTTCATGGTGTTCGTCGTCGTCGGAATGACTTCTTTCCACTTTTCCCGATTCCTGATTTTATCCACCAAACTCGGCCAAGACACACCCGCTTCAACCAGTGTTTTGGTGGTGAGAGTTGAACTCAAATCGGCAGATTTCATCAAAAACATGGAAGAGATGATTTACATTGTAAATTTACATGGATTTTCTATGATTTTCTGTACGTCATGAAGTCCAGCACCGCCTGGCATCGGCTTTTGTGGCTCCCTAAGCTTTGGCGCCAACGGTGCGCTGGTAGTTCAGCCATGTCAGACCAGTCCAAGGTGCAGATGCATGTTGATTAGAACTTGTATGTGGATAGAGGCATTACATGACTTTACGACTTTATGTTTCACATTGTTTCACCATATTTCAAAATCTGAAGTAATTCCGTAGTTTTTGCATTTATGACGTTTGAGAGAGTTTTGGATTCAATTCCCACGCCCTGGTTCATCTGAAGAATGTGCATCTGCAAAGTGTCTTACAGTGTCTTACAGATGGAACGAATTCTGGCACTTTCGCAGTTTGTTTTTCCGCTGGAAAGATTTCAGCTGCACCACTTTCGTGGTCAAGCTGGATTTAACATGCAGGCACTACAGTCGGTGTGCACCTACATCGCCAAAGTGACCAATGAGGCCTGAAACTCAGCGGTCAGCATCCTGTTTTGCGCTTCCTGGATGCGACATATTCAGGATATGTGGGAGAATTTTTGGAAGAATTATTGGGATGAATTTGATGAAATATATGAAATTGACATGAGCAGATCATCTCAGAATCTGACAAGTCCAATAGATCGATCCAAAGTAGATTGCAATATATTACTATGGCTTACTATGGATCGATAGAGCAGTTTTAAGAGCATGAACTTCCAAGGTCCGTGGCAGATTGGAAGCTGGAAAGGCAGGGCACAACGACACGACACGGCACGGAGAAGCCATGTGGTGCCTGGCACGGCCCGACACGGCCCGACACGGCCCGACACGGCCTGAGGTGCCCTCGCCAGAACAATTGGCCAATTATGTGAAGCAGGCGGGCACTGCCGGGCACCGGGCACTGCCGGGCACTGCCGGGCACTCTGCAAGTTGAAACCTCACTGGGATCGGACAGGTGGTTGACCAACTGCAGAAGCTCATCAAGGGTGCACCAAGAAATATCCAGGAGCCAGAGCAGCCTTTCACGTGGCTTGCTGTCTTCCCAGGTCTTGATAGCAATTCTTGTATGGATCATTATTTCTTTGCATTATGTTGGATGTCTCGCCAGATGCTCGTTCACAACTGGCACTTCTGTTTCATAATTGAACTGATTATCCGAAGTCCTTTCCGACTTGCCCTCAAAGCAACAAACATCATCAAACATCAACGTTGTACTGAAACTGGAACGCAGGATAAAATGGCAGAGCCTTTCAAAGGTTTCTACGACTTCTGGGGTGCAGAACTGAGCTATGAACCAGCGTGATCTGCACGACTGAGCCCTGAGCTCCCAAGGCAATTCCACCAAGAAACCTCTGTCCGCTCAGAGCTTTTTGGGGATCCTGGAAGACTTAGAGGAGCGACAAGCAGACACTTGGCAGAGTCACTTGTCCAGTTCTTGATATTGGAAGCTTCTGTAGCCTCGCCGTTTTGCACTGCAGGATGCCTTTCCAATGCCTAGCAATGGCGGAGGCATGGGATGATTCTCGATGACCAGCTGTGTTCTTGAAGCTGTCACTTTTCTTTGTTGGAAAGTCAGATTCCACGTGTTTCATGTTTCACATTGTTTGATGTTGGCAGGTGAAGAAGCTCCTGAAGCAAAAGGAGCAGCGCGTCAAGAAGCTCCGAAAGGGAAAGGCACCACATCTGAGATGTCATGAGATATCTCTGACTTGGAGATTCAATGAGATGTTCATATAGATTTTTACCGTTTCACACACAGACACACAATATTTTTCACTTCCCTCCATTTTTTTTGCGATCGCTTTGCAGCGCCATAGTCCAGGTGGCGCGCCTGCTCCAGCGGCACCGGCAGCACCCGCAGCACCCGCAGCACCGGCGAGCAAAGGTCCATGCAATTCCTTTCATACGCAACACATGTAACATGTGCAACATGTGCATGCATATGCAACACCATGGCAATCCATCGTCATGAAAAAAGGGTTAACTACCAAGCAGTTAGAATATGTTAGCATTTATAATGCAAATCGATGCAATTCAATTCAATACCAACAGTATCCAACAATTAAATTCAATTAATTCAATGTGCACACCCTCGTTATAACAGCTGTATCGACGTGACAGGTGCTCCAGCTGGCAAAGGCTCGTCGGCCATGTTCCTGACTGTGGAAGTTGGGTATACCCCAAAATAGTGATTTGAGTGAGAATGATTCACGATGATCATCGATGATCCATGAGATTTCGGAATCCCGTTTTAGACAAAGCCATGAAAGCCATGAAAGCCATGAAAGCCATGAAAGCCATGAAAGCCATGTTTTTACTTTGAAAGATTTTGAAACATTTTGAAACGATGTTGCAGGTGCAGCCCCAAGCGGCAAAGGCAGACTCAGCCGTTGAGTTTTGAAACTGGCAGAGAAATCTGAGATGATGCGACAGGACGCTGCAGGACACTGCAGGATGCTAGTGGGTGATGGTCCATTCCAGAACGGCCAAAACCGACCTTCCAAGTTTCGACGTCAGGCAAGGCGGCCGAGAGCCCTGCTGAGCGACCGGCGCCAGCTCCCGCACCTGTGCCGAGCTCAGTGCTCGACGGCAAGGTGCTACTGTAATCTACTGTAGGTATATCACTCGTATATCAGAAACATTCAGAAACTATCCGTAACTGCATCTTCATGCTTTTGTGATTTGCAGATTGACATTTTTCAACATTTGGTCAGCATCTAGAAGTTAAATTTAGATATGATGTTTTTGATAAAATTTGATACTCCCTTGGTAAACATGAAGCTTTCAGCGAGGCTAGGCCTGCCGCTCCAGCGATGCTCTCAGGGGATGACTTGGTCGGTAACACAGAGATACACAGAGACAGTCATGACTAAGATGCAGCTTTTAAGGTTACACACACGCACA
>Ga0126342_10010175_pt1 | contig 16824 bp, 4 predicted proteins | sample Cyp1metagenome_FD_92528 | JGI IMG/M metagenome (GOLD analysis project Ga0126342, IMG submission 92528) | Coral microbial communities from Lord Howe Island, Old Settlement Bay, Australia - Cyphastrea 1 metagenome | ecosystem: Host-associated > Invertebrates > Cnidaria > Coral ... | reverse complement strand
TATATATATAATGCATATATGTAATGTATATATATAATGCATATATATATAATGTATATATAAATATAATGTATGTATATAATTTATTTTTATATATACATAAATAATGTATATTTATAACATGTATATATATAATGTATATATGTAATGTGTATATATATATGTGTATCATTGGTTATATATAATAATTGGCGGCTGTCCAGGGTCCACGGCTGCTGTCGACTAGGACAGCGGCCGAGCCAAGTCCGATGTCTTTCTGACTGATCGGTTAGTGGTGAAACGCACCAAGCTCGTTCTTGCCATGCCAATAAGTGATACAGGTAGGCAAAGTCGGAGACCCCTAAATGACATGTACACGCCAAGCGAAATGGACGGCTTGGCAGGGGTTCTGTCAATGGCAAGGGGAAAAAGCTTCGAAAGGTGCTGTACCACCCACTGTATTGGGCGCAACAACATGGCCACAGTTGGTTTTTGAAAAAGGTCATCCAGCCTACGCAAACACCAATCAGTAGTGCCATCCAGCTGAAAAGGAAAATAAAAATCACGATCACAAGCAAACAAGAAAACCAGCTCAATCTCACTCACAACAACAGGTTGATGTTCCAACTGCTCTGCTGCACAAAGCCAATTCAAAAATGATTCTACAAAGCAACCTGGAATCTTTCCTGGTGTCTGTCTACACTGAACTTGCCACGTCAATGGGAGTTGATCAGCAAGAAGCTCATGGTTTTCCAGCTCCTCATCATCTGAAATGACTTCCACGCCTGCATGGTCAGTGTTTTGTTGCAGTCCAGCTCCTTCCTTGTTCTGGAACTCCGCGACCTTGAAGTAAAAAGTGCGAATCTGACGGATGCGCTCAGTCCACCATTGTAGTTTACGCTCCAGAGTGTCATATTGCATCTGAAAGGCACCATCACGGTTTCTGTTCCATTTGGTCACTATCTCGTCTATAATCTGGTTCCATTTGAAGAGCCAAGCTTCATATGGATCTTCCGCCAGTGAGACATGAATATGTGATGGAACCCACCTGAAAAGAGTGACACATCCCGCCCGCAGCTGAAGTGCATCTTGTAGCAGAAGCAGAAGATCGTAGTTCTCTGCATTTGCCGGGATGCTGTCATACTGCTGAATTTGTTGCGCCAGTTGCACATTGGAAAGCGAGTCACTCCAAATGCAGAGGTCAATGTCACTGACCCATTGTGTTGCAACAACAAGCGCTTGAAGTTCAGCTCTATCAATGGTTTGAGTGATGCCCTTGAGGTGCCCCACTGCCACAATCTCCCCACTGGTAGCGCTAAGCACTCCCCAAGATGCCAGTCGCAGGATTGGATGCGTCGGCATGGTGCATGCTCCATCCGTGAAAACATGTTGAAACTCTTTACTAGTGGGGTAAAATAAAAAGTTTCCAACCCTGTCCTCTATCTGCAGCAAAGAATGCCTCCAGTTAACAGTTGCTTCCAGCCTGGGCACCAGGAGGTGACTTGTGACACATTGGGGCAACTCAATGTTATCCAGATGCCATCCATCAATGGCCTGCCGAAGCGTATGAAAGCGAGGACATAGGAGCCAATGCTGGCGATCATCTTCACAGTTACAGGTTGCACAGATTTGAAGCTTCTCTGGGTCATATCGTGCATGCTCGCTTGGGCTGATGGAAGCCCCCACTTGAAGTGCAGATAAAAGAGAACGCTCAACTGGCAACAAGTTACCATAGTCCAGAGTAGTAAGGAAATGATCCAAACCAACAAGGTCAGCCATGGTCTTATGTTTGGTGTTTGCGGCGATGTATTGACACCATGCATCATCCAGGATGGTAGTAAGCGTCTTCCCATCCACTGTCAACAAATTCCAAACATGTTGCTCATGGTCAAGTACATGCGGTGGTTGAAGTAAACTCCATCCAATCTGACTCAAACACTGCAGCAGCTTGGTGAATGGACCAGGGTGTTGATGACCTTCATACTTGCAATGCCAAGTGTTCCACATTGACACAAGGTCTGAGGATTTTCTGGCAATTCTGCGAAAGGTCTGAATGCAATGTCGGAGCTGGTAATAGCCTGGGTCATTCTGCATGTCAGATGAAAGGCTCAATCTCAACATTGGATTGGTGCCAGCTCCATTGAGCTTGAGGGCTTTCGTGGCCGCTCTTCGCAGGGTCACCAAATAGTGATCACCAAAAACGCAAGCTGGTGCACCATGAAGGGCTTTGGGCCAAAACACTTTAGGCAGCACACAAAGTTTTTGAGCAAGTGGCGCCCATGATCGTTGGAGTCTGGTCCATTTCTCTGCCAGGCCAATGCCACGATCTTTGATATGTCTGTTGCGTATTTTGGCTCCATAGCTCATTGACGCCCCAAGCTCACACGCATCATACAAGCAAGCAAATCCAAGAGGTGTCAAGGCCTTTCTGAGTGCAGTGGTAAGCCCCCAGACGTACGTTTTCTCATCGTCCAGGGTGAGCCCAAACATTTCATGGTATTTGCGCATCGCAAAGAAACCTTGTACCACATGGACTGCAGCACATGCTCCAAGTGTGAGGTTATCCACAAAGCTGAATGCTTGTGCTCTGGGAACGTAAAGTTTCATGTAAACATGGTATCCCCAGTTAACTGTCAGCATCGCCAAAATGGACAGTGGGTCTCCCTCTGGGAAACCTGAGTTGGAACAGATCATGGTGCCCACACAGCCTCTGATTTCAAAGCAACGCTGGAAGGTGTTGAGAAACTTCTGCCACGCGTTCATGAGGCCAATCGGATAGCCAAGATGATGTCCCATGTGGAAAACTTGCTGGCGGCCTATGTGGTTGAATGCCCGCTTGATGTCTGAGCAAAGTCCGCAGTATGGTTCATCCAAGGCCAGCATAGTTTCAATTTGCCCTTGTACCAGTAGCCAGATTTCAGTCGTTTCTCTATGTGGAAGGAAGCCGAGCGCTTCTGCCGGCATGACCTGCGAAAGTTGTTGGAGCATTTGCTTGGTTCGAAGCTTGGCCCAACTTCTAAACAACATGGAAAACAGAGTGATAGGCCGGTATTGTTGCTCTTCATGGGCATCTTTGCATTTTGCAGTGGCTATCACCAAGCCAGTGCGCAATTGCCGTGGCCACTCCATATCTGTTGTTTCCAAGTGCCTAAACATTTCAAGCAGCTCCCATGTGAACGAGTCAGGCATGTGTCGCAAATCACATCTTGAGAAACCATCTGGCCCTCTGGCAGCCTTTGGTCGAAATTGCTGGACAGCACATCGTCACATATCCACATCCACTTCCGGAAGTGTGAGCTGAAGTCTTGGCAGATGCGCTTGAGTGAATTTGGTGATCCTCTCCCATACCTCCTCCTATACATTATATATATAATGTTTAACTGTATATACATAATGCATATATGTAATGTATATATATATAATGCATATATATATAATGTATATATATATAATGTATGTATATAATTTATTTATATATATACATAAATAATGTATATTTATAACATGTATATATATAATGTATATATGTAATGTGTATATATATATATGTATCATTGGTTATATATAATAATTGTCGAGGATCCGGTTGTAAAACTCACTTGGATCGGACACTGGATTCTTAAGTGGTGCACACGGCATCAAAACATCTATCTTGGGTGGTATATATCCATAGGAAGCAACCATTGATAATATGAATAATTGGGTTTGTCTAAACATGGTAATGTCTGAGACTAAACCATGGTTTATGAATTAGGGGGGTACTCCTCCAATAGTCATTTCATCTGATACTTTTTTATGGTACCCTCCCAATTAAACAGCCGTTTGGGGTTTATTAATCCAGGGTTGACATTAAATTAAATGGGTGGTGAAACCAAGAAGAATGGAAAGGGAATATCGTGGGGATATAATGGGTATAGGGTGGATTTTTGTTCACAAATGCCTTGGATGCAGCCCGTTGTGTCTGAGAATAGTCGAATTCACTATCATAATAATAACACATATATAATCTGGGCAAATTATAACAATTCACTAACCTGAAATAAGGCCAGCTATTGGGATGATTCCCTATATCTAAACCATAATTCCAGCGAGGGAGAACAGTGAGGTCGCAACATAATTTGCCCAGATATAATGGATCACAGTCATCTCCAATATATAGAATCGTCTAATCCCTAATATGTTGGATCGTACAGCAACAGTGTCTTCAAAGACTACTCTGAACGCTTCAAAACACACCGTTTTCCCATCTCATTGTACTACTTGGTTGATAGCTTTCCCAAGGATTACGACCAATCCTCACGAAGTTTGATAGTATACCCTCTGGTAAACATACAAAAAGCGACATGGAAAATGGCCATTTAGTTCGTGAAATTACCCATTAAAAATGGTGATTGTCCATCGTTTTTTGTATGTTTACCAGGCCGGGTAACTGTTACAACTCCCATTTCACCAATCACCAATCAGCAAGTCTCATGGCTTCACCGACAAAAGGACCGGAAGTTTTGGTTTCCGACTTGGTTTCCGGTGCATCATGCAAGGTGGTGCCCCCCCAAGTTATAAATGGGTTATCATCCCATTCACTAGTTCGATATATCACCTATAAACCATAGTGACATTGGACTTATAAACCAGCTTAGCTGACGAACTGGGGCACCACCCTGTAAGGGGTTTCCCCCACACCATGCAAGTCATAATTAGACCATAACTTCGTTTCTTGTTAAAGTCATAGTGATGACTGATGTGTTGAATTTGAGAACACCGCTGTGAATCACCACTGGTGATGTTATAATGTTATAATGATAGCTGGTTGGTGGTTTTAACCCCTTTGAAAAATATTAGTCAATGGGAAGGATTATCCCATATATTATGGAAAATAAAAAAATGTTTGAAACCACCAACCAGATATTGAAAGGATATTCCGTGATATTTTGATTGCCAAGTCAAAATACTTGGATGTACATGCCGCTTAGTAAGTGGTTTATAATCCATATATAAGCCGTATCTCCCATATATAAGCGGGGGTATTCTATATATATATATATATAGCTGTTTTTGTTTTGCACCCATTTGCTAAGTGGGGCCCGCACCCCCAAGTAGTATGTTGACCAACAAACATAGTCAGGGGGCCTTTTCATGCAGCTATATATATATATATAGTGTTCATGTATTCCCCTATAGATTCCAAGTTTTTTTTGTGGATATGAGTATATAGATTTCCCGCTGGGAAAATAACACATCACCTTAAAACAAACCCAAGTATGTACAAGGTGGTGCCCCCCCAATTCTGATTTGGTTGATAGACCATAACAATTGTAGATATATCTACCATAAACCATAGTTAACCAAGCGATAAGTCAAGATTAACCCATATAGAAGTGGGGATATTCTCTGCGATCATGGTGTTGTTTCACCCATCGAAAGGATCTGCGGGGCCCGCACCCGCACCCTACGTGAGCAGTGTTCAAAAAGCCTGTCATTCCATTGAAAATGCTGGTTAAGAACGGGATGCCCCTATTAGATTGAATCAGAATCCCCAATATATTGGGTAGTATACCCTCTGGTAAACTAACATAACTGTGGAAAATCACCATTTTAATGGGGAAATCCACGAACTAAATGGCAATTTTCAATAGCTTTTTGTATGTTTACTAGAGGGTAATCCCCGAACTAATCAACCAACCAACCATGATTTTAAAGATATATCCGCTGCTCAAGTAAATCACCGGCCTGTGCTTGACCTGGCACTGTGAGAAGAGCACCCGGCGGGACGCCACTTACGGCACTCCAGCGCGCCTCATTTCAAACGTCCAGGCCGGACATCGAACAAAAACCTCCTAAAATGTATCACAATCCATGGAAAACATACATTGAACCCACAAAAACATTGAAAATACATTGAACCCACAAAAACCGGTGACCAAGTAAAAATAAACATTAATTAAACACACAAAAACTCTGTAGTAAAACATCGAAATTGTCTGTTGACCCATATTTTTGGTATGTTTTCCATATTTTTGGACAACAAAGGGTCACGCCTGAGACATTATCAGCTGAAGCTGAAGGAAATGCCGTAGCGATTGGTGGTTTCTACTCGCTGAGGCACTAGGAATTGTTGATTAGTAACTGTTGATTCGTAGGGCTAACTCGCGATTACCAATGGTTTAGTATGACTAATGATTACACTTCTTAGTACTTGGTGGTTTCATTACATACTGTAATCATTAGTAATTGATTAGTAATGGCAATTCTTTGTGAGTAATATCCAATATTATCCAATGATAATGAAGCATAACACATATTTCATGATCCATAACACATATTTCAAAGATAATCAAAACACCAACTAGAAACAATACCTTTGAACCGTACTGTAGCCCATACAGCCCTAGAAACCAGTTATTTTTATGCTTATAAAATCTTATTTTTATGAGGTTATACGTTCCACTTATTTTTGATGACTATGGGTGACTGACTTATGTTAAACTAAGGGAGAATCTATGGGATGCCAACAGTGTTACTGTTTTGACCATGAATTATGGCCATGTTTTTCCAGTCATCCCGATAGGTGTTACGAGTACTGGTAATGACTAACGGTTTGCCAACTGGAACAGAAAACCATGTTTTTTTTTAAAAATTCCGTTCGGTGACTTAAAAAAAAAACTTCGAGAAATAAATAACATTTTCCGATGTTAAATGACAAGAGAGATCCAGAGGGTAGTTGATTCAATCGTATCTGTTGGGTACATATATTGGTTGAGCTAACACGTCATGTTCAGGTTTGATCCGAAGACCTCAAATCTGATGGGAGGAAATTTGCCAATCAAGACATGACCAAGTTCCATCTTTGTGGCTATCATTACATGCAATAGGTTGGAGCGACACTGAGTTTCATTGGTTGCAGGTCTATGTAGGTCTTATGTCCAGCAAGTTCCAAGAATTTGGAGCTAGTTCCCCCAAGCATGTTATAGGATGATACCGGTTCTACCCTCTGGTAAATTAACATAGACCCTGGCAGATAGGGGTTGGAAGACTAGTTTCCATTAAAGATCGGTGTATATGATCAAAAAAACAGGGTCTATATTAATTTACCAGGGTGTATATGATCAAAAAAACAAAATCCACATGTTATCCGTGTCACCAGTGATAAGTGATATCCGCATTGGTATCCCCATGTTCTGGCCATTTGAGAGGTCTAAAAGAGATCCTCTCGTCCCTTGAGAGACTGCTTAGTTGATTTCACGGAATTCCCCCAATGGAATCCCTGATAATCCCCAATATATCAAGGATGGTATAACCCCGACAATAATCATCAACCATCATGTGTCAGTGTTATTCCCATATATCATATATCCCCACATGTTTTATGTTTCCCATGTAAAATTATGAGGGTTCAACGTTCAACCATTTTTTATCAACTATATGCCCATGTGATTGCTGGTTAAGCCTCTAATAATGATGATTAAATCTCCATTGTTCATGATTAAATCCCCATTAACTAATCAGTCTATCATCATTCAATAACTAACCATTCTATCATCAACCAATGGGTTTTCACCACTACCAGCCATATCATGGCTATATCCCCATAATTCAGTTGCGTAAAGTCAATGATTTCTGGGTAACATACAACAATTCACTAACCTGAAATAAGGCTCCACAATTGGGATAATTCTCCCTTGCTAATCGTCATTCCAGGGTTCGGTCACTATAATTTACACAAATGTTGTGGCTATTGTATATATATATATATAATTATATTAAATCCCTATCCCTAATCATTATAAACCATTCTTAACCATTATAAAACGTTATTAACCACTACAAACCACTATTAACTGGTTATTAACATTATTATAAAACATTATTAATCATGTAAATATGGTTCGATCCCGTGACACGTGCCCAAAAAAAAAACTAAAGTCCGATCGCTGAGCTCGTCTGACTGCTGTAGCCCTCGTGGCGCCCTGCGGCATCTGAATGGCAAACATCATGCTTTACACTGCTTTAGAGATGTTAAGCATGATTAAGATATGTTGATTCTAAAAAAAAAGTTAAGAGATGCTGCGAAATGTGCGAATGGAAAAAACAGGTGAGGCTTCATGATATGTTTAAGATATGTTTTCAGAGTGGGTTAACCAACTTAAACATGGGATTGATCACCAATCAGAATGAGTTCAATTTTCGGCGCCCCAAAAAATCATCCAGTTGTCGGCTCGGTGACTCGATGACTTTCTGTTTGTTTGTTTTTCACCCATAGTCGTGCCATGGTGATCCAGCATTTTAAGAAACTTACAGACTTACCCTCTGGTTATGACTAACATACTGTAGCCATGGAAAATCACCATTTTTAACAGGTCAACCATCTATAGATGGGCCATTTTCCATGGCTATGTTAGTCATAACCATAGGGTATAGATGGTGCCCCAAAACGTTATAAATTGGTTTATAAACCCCATGAATACCAGTTCGATATATCACCTATAAACCATGGTGACATTGGACATATATAAACCAACTGAACGCTAACGAACTGGGGCACCAGCCTGTAGGGATGATAGCCTCTGGTTATGACATTCACAGTTTGCCATGGACAATCACCATTTGTTAAAGGTAAATCATGATTTTTAATAGGTAAATCATCTATAAATCATCTATAAATGGGCCATTTTCCTTTTTTTTGTATCCATTATCTATAGATGGGCCATTTTCCATGGCTATGTTAAATAACCATAGGGATCCATAGGGTATAGATGGTGCTGAAAAAACGGTCCTGGAGGGAAGCACCTTACAAGGCCGTCTTTTTCAACCTCAATAGAGAGTATGGCAAAGTGCTCAAGTTGTTGTTGTATTTAAAGATATTTCAAGTAGTTTCTATGAAATGCAGGGCTTGTAAAACATGGTGACAGCTTCTTTGAATCAATGACAATGTTCTGTGAAATTCTGACAATCTATATACACATAAGATCACATAAGTATATAAGTACATCAATTCTTGGGTATAAGACCTGAATTGGCCGCTGCGCAAAAAAGCGCATGGAATCCAACAAGTCATGACAGTCATGGTGTATGGGTTCTAAAATCAAAGCCACTAATAGAGACAGTCCAAGTCTGCGATTTGATCCATTTCATTCCACATAGGTTTATTCTGCACCGCCAAATTCGAGGAAAACATGCCAACTTTGTTGTTTTTTTGGTGCGCCCTATGTTTTATCCATACAGAATGGAATGAGATACACATAACTCACATATCACATACATCTGGCCATCTTACATGACTATGGAACATCACCATTTCACAGGCGATTCGTCCATAAATAGACCCCTTTCCATAGGATTCCATGGCTATCTTGAATCACCAGAGGGTAACCTGAAAATCACAAATCCAAGATTTCAGGGTGATGGCTTGCGTTTGATTTCATTCAACTAGTTGCCAATCCAGCAATCATGCCTCACATGTACATTCCATCGCCAATGGGTCACAAAAACGCACCACACGCACAAAAAAAAAAACAGCGTTTATCACGACTCACACAACAGAAATCATCAACCAAACATTTCATCCCCAGATGTTTGACGGTTTAACCACAGAAAGCGCAAGGAGACAAGCAAGCGGCACCACTGTCTCCGACGCCGTGATCAAACATGGGACATCCGTGACCAAAAGGAGATATTTTGACGCGACCTGGATCCATACAAGGTGGTGCCCCCAAACGTTATAAATTGGTTTATAAACCCCATGAATAACATAGATATATCACCCATAAAACATAGTTATTGGAGTTATTTGCACCAACTGAACGCTATCTTGGGGGCACCATCTTGTAGGGAACGAGGATTTGTGGAACCATACCCAATTTTGAGACATACACAAAAATATGTTATTCCAAAAAGTTTCATCAATATTCAAAACGTGGAAATTCCTCTCCATGATAGGATTGTAAATGTCCTAAAGGACACACACCCGAAGGGACAATTCCAATCGAATCACCACATTGAAGCTATTTGGAATGATATACAAAGATCAAAGACAAACTGGGTTCGCTCTTTAGATTGCGAAAACACCACCAAAAAAATTGTTTTAATAGAATATTGTGATCAACCATGGGATGTTTACATATCCTATGTTTTCACAAACTCACTTTAAGGAGAATATTATTTAACCTACATCAACAATATTCATACCCATATTCAGGGCAAATTATAATATTTCACTAACCTGAATCTTGCGGCCATTTGGGGATGATTTCCCTATATCTAAACCATTATTCCCAGTGAGGGAGAACAGTGAGGTCGTTATAATTTACCCAGATACTATCCCATATTATCATATATTATCCCGTATCAAACCAGTGGATCTTTGACAATGTTTGGGCTTGCGCCGTTCACTGTGCCTCGTTTGTGGGCAGGGTCACGAATGCTGAACCTTAGCTTCGGGACCAGGCAGATTGGTTTCGCTCATCAAGTGATTCCACCATGGATCCAACATATTGTTTACCCGGCCTGGTAAACATACAAAAAAACTATGGAACATCACCATTTTCAATGGGCAAATCCACTATTTCTATGGCCATTTTCAATAGCGAACTGTCAGTCATTACCAGAGGGTATGGTGTTCAAATGTGGCCATGGAACATCCAGTATTTATCTGCTTGGTGGCTTCAAACCCTCCGAAAAATGATGGAGTTCGTCAGTTGGGATGATGACATTCCCAACTGAATGGATAAATAAAACATGTTCCAAGCCACCAACCAGCTATAGTTTTCAACCCCCTAATATTAAACACCCCATTTCTATGGTCCCAATGGAATGTGGAAACTCCCTACTAAACCAAGGTTTCTCCCTTGATGTTTAATATTAGGGGGATGGGATTCGTGTTCAACCCAAGTTACCAAAATCCTTCTGGGGCCTTTTCTTGGGGGTAAAATCTGCCCCCCAGACAACTCAACACGTGATACATATCCAAGACGTTGTTGGTAAAAAAGAAAAAATCACAAAGGAACGAGAGCAAGAAAAGGATACTACCCTCTGGTAAACATACAAAAAACTATGGAAAATCACCATTTTTAATGGGAAAATCCACTATAAATGGCCATTTTCAATAGCTATGTTTGTTTACCAGAGGGTATCTATCCTAAATTCTCCAGATCTCTGGGTAAATTATACACAACATAAGATGAAATGTTGGGCGATATTGGGATAATGATCCTTACGATTCCCATCATTCCAGGCTTCGGGAGAACAGTGAGGTCGTTATAATTTACCCATGACCCAGGACTCAGATTTCATATATAATAATGTGCATTTATACATATAAATATACGTATATCTGGTTGGTGGTGACTTAACCATCTTGAAAAATGATGGAGTTCGTCAATGGGTTTCGGGGTAACAGCCATCTTTAAAAAGACGGCCAGCCCGAGTCATTGTACCTGATTTTGGATGGTCAATCTTTGGTCCACCAAAAAATGGCTCATTGGTTCAATGGGAGATCTCCAGGATCCTAAAATGGATTGGAGGTACGTAAACGTACCATATTTTTAAGGGCATATGAATTGTGGGGATATTTTGTGAAATTTAGGCCGCCTTATATAGGCCTTTTTTTTCGGCCTTATATGGTAGGTACCTCCTGTTGCATGGCCATTGATTGGTATCTGGTTGGTCAATCTGTCAGCAGTTGGGTTAATTTCAATCATTTCGATCCACAGGTGAGGAAACAGTTTAGCCTTGAACTCTGCGTCAACTTAGAAAATCAACGGGGGCCATTATGATCATTATTAGCCAATATACATTGCCAATCTTAGATACCCTGAAAAAAAGAAACTCAGCTGGTGAGTAGATTTGTAGCAAAAGATTAAAGGATTAAACTACCCATCGAGTTGGTTGACGTTCAAACAGTTGCAAACCATCCAGCAGAATCTGAAAATTCACGGCTCTCAGAGCTGCCCGGCTAAAGAAGCTTGCAGCCATGCACAGCAGAGCAATCGGCAGGACGCGAGCCATCACGTAAGTAGTGCCTGCCCATGGTGAGTCTTAGATGGTTAGTACATGTTTTCCATCCTCAAAATCACCATAAATGGGTACAACCCATATTAAACCATTCCCAAATGGTATAGGTTATGATCATTGTCAAACTTAGATAAGTGCCCTTTAAAATCTCATGTTTAGCACATTTTAGGACACATGAAATGTCACATTTTACCATAGCAAAAACCAGCAAAAAGGACTCGTTGGTATCTAACCAGTCGGTTGACCCGTTGTGACAAGGTCCATAGGTCCAGTGATTCACGGTGATTTTTTCATCACAAAAAACCCATCATTTATCAGCTATCCCCAGGTTTTCATGGTGATCCCTGTTAAGTTTCGATATTTATCAACCAAATATTGGTTAGTATAAATCTATATAGTCTAATCCCCGAACCAATCATCAACCAACCGGGGTTTTGGACACTCTCAGGCCAGGGTCAAGCTTAGATAACAAGGTCCTGCTCTGAACGATAGGTTTTCGAGCTTTGTGTTGCTTTGTGACTATAGTATACTATAGTAATTATGTCCTTATTATTCTTAGTTAATGGAAAGTTGTGATTCCATGTGATTCCAGCATTATTTGTCACTTCTATCCCCAGTATATTTCATTGTTGGGTTAATCATTGGATTCATTGGATTAGTGCGAAAATCACACAGGGAACACCCGATCCAATGTTTTCTGGAAAGACCATGGGAATTCCGGTGGTTTTTCCCATGAAACCATAGAATTGATGGTGGATTATATCGACGAGTTGAAACAAATATAACAACCCGGCCTGGTAAACATAGAAAAAACTGATGGGAAAGATCCACCATGCTATTAATGGGAAAATCCACGAACTAAATGGCAATTTTCAATAGTTATGTTAGTTTATCAGAGGGTATAAGCAACAAACACAACTGGGGGGCAGTTCCGGTAGCAGCGATCGAGATAACATGTCTTGTTTCCTTAAGCTTTTCTACCAGTTGGCAACTATTGGGATTCCTATGAAACACTGAAAACAATGGGACGACATAACGGGGATGCCAACTGCTGTAGGATTTCGCAACCATCCATGGTATGTTCATCGTCATTTCCTGGGAGCCAACGACTGACATATCTAAACAGTTGATAAAAAATGCATTGTACAAACATATTTGGAAAAAACACAGACTTTATGATAGTTTATTGTTAACAGAAACATTATAAATCCATGAATCTGGGATCCCTGCCAAAAAAAAAACTTCATTTTTAGCTGGTTAGATCTGGTTATAGTATATACATGAATTAGTACATTCTACTAAAGTACCTAACCAAGCCTTGGTGAGCAAGATTGCGGAAATATCATCAATTTCTGAATATGTCCGGCAACATAAAACATCATGTAGTTGTGCAAATTTATCAAACCAAATAACTTGACCCAGAACTGATGTAATTTTGTTTTGGGTCAAGTTTTTTGGTACCCCAAAATTATGGATGGTTAATACTAAACTAGACTACCCTCTGGTAATTTAACAGTTCGCTATTGAAAATCACCATAGAAATAGTGGATTTGCCCATTGAAAATGGTGGATCTTTCCATAGTTTTTTTGTATGTTTACCAGGCCGGGTAATTCACATCTGTGGTTCCCACATCGGGACCCTTCCATTTTGGTCTCGGCTCGAGCCTTGGAGAGCCAGGGAGCCGTTGTGGGAGCGGAGCGGTCACTGTTGGCGACTTGAGAGGCAGCGGAGCAAAAGATGGTGATATGAAAAAGCCATGGAAAAACGATGAAAAACCATGGATTTATAGTAATTTAATGGGATTTAATAGGGATCTAATGGGAATTTATAGTGATTTACTGGGATTTATAGTAATTTAATGGGATCTTATACTGATTCAATGGGATATTAATGGGATATACCCTCTGGTATGGCTATTGGTCAAAACCCTGGCACCTTTTGTGAACCCCAAGTCATAGCTGGGATTTATGGATGTGAATAACCCACTAAACATGTATCTATATAGGGATTATATCCCATGACGGATCCATGGTGCTGCTACATATGGTAACATGGATCCCATCAATATACCCCCTTTATGTTGGCATATATACCAGCACCATGGATCCTATGGGTATGGGTCTGGGTAAATGAAATCATATTTCACTCACCTGAATAGTTCGGCCATTTGGGGATGATTCCCTATATCTAAACCATGATTCCAGTGAGGGAGAACAGTGAGGTCGTTATAATTTACCCAGATTGGTGTTCTATAACCATACTATAACCATGAATCCCCCATCAATATTCCGTTTATATCACATATGTTTGTATGTATGTATGTATGTACGTATATATATATGTATCATCTTTATTACATATATATATATACATACGGAGGTTTCCTGAAATGGGGATACCCCTTCATCATCCATTTATAAATGGATTTTCCCTTATAAACCATCCATTTCGAGTACCCCCAATTTAGGAAACCCCAATTTAGCGTGTGTCCGGTGTGTCTGGAAATAGGGGATATGCCCAAATAGCAGTTTTTGATTAGGGGAACATGATTCTAATCCAATGGATTTAGGGGAAACACGAGTTTCAATAGAGGTTATACCAGTTGGTTCAATCACGTTAAATCTAAACTTGGTGATAATAATCCCCCTATTAAACACCCCCGTTCTAGGGTATCAAATACGTGTAAATCCTCTATGGAATGTGTGTAGAGATTGCACAAAACATTGTGAAACATGAGGACACCTGCGTCAAGACAAATATGTAAATGCGCAATGCACATGTCATCAGCAATCCATGGTGATGTGGTATTGGTGAATCTTCTCATGTAAAGGACAGAACCACACAATTTGATCTGGGTCAATTGTAATGTCAACCCCGGATTAATAAACCTTATTAATTAGGGGGATTCCCCCAATAGTCATGATTTGATACTTAAATGGTACCTTCCCAATTAAACAGCCTTTAATCCAGGGTTGACATGAATGATGATAGGACGAACAATCAATGAAATAAGAGAAATCAAAACTGAGCCTTGATTGAAATGGCTGTGGTACACAGCAGCCTCGCGAAAAAGTACAAATCATACACCTGTTAATCACCTGTTTACTGTTTACCGTGTTTTTGTGGCTACCTGGTCAAAGTTCTGGGGGAATACACAACAACTCAACTGACGTGGTGATTCTTGAATGCATGTTCGAAACTAAGTTGGACGAAAAAAATAAACACTTTGAAACCACCAGACAGTAAATCCATGTAAATCCCTATTGATGGGGAAGTATGACCACCACCTGATACTAAAACAGCAACATCAGTTTCCAGCACCGCGCACCCGGTTGTTTTCGGCCGCCGCGGTGTCAAAATCCTCTGCCCGATGACAAAAAAATGCGGCAGTTTGCACCCTCCAAATGTTGTCCTGTCAGCAACAGCACTGGTTCAACCAAAAACGTCAAGCAGGTTGGCGCCAAACTTGGCTCTTGACCGAGGTATGCCCATTTTTTGGAAGCAATCACTGGCAAAATATTGTAGAATTGGGTTGGTGCATCAACTTTCCCCGGAAGTATTGGCTCCTTCCTATTTAAAATCATTTTTTTTAGTCGGTGTTCTCATCACTATGAGCCCCTCCATATGGCACAAATTCACCAGGGAAACCTGGGATCTAAGGTAAGAACCTTCAATCAAGATGGAGTCAACATTCAAAAGCCTCAAAATGCATCGTCTTTGGGAACCACCAAATTCGGTATACAGGACTCACCCAATCCGTGATTTTTTGGGTTGAAAAACTTGTCGGTACCTAGGAATTGACCGATGTCGAAATGACTGCTGTCCATATCTACTACCCTCTGGTAAACGTGAACATAACTATAGAAAATCACCATATGTTATTAATGGATAATTCAACTATAAATAGCCATGTTCAATAGCTTTTTGTATGTTCACCAGAGGCTACCTCCACACAATCACCATGTCCAGCTAGCGTCATCTGTCCACGATGCCCACACGATGCCCACACGATGCCAAAGTGGCAGAACATAGCAGGGATTCACGTCCGTCTACTGTATAGATATGTTATAAGTCAGTATGTATGATACATACAATGTGAGGCCACCAAGATATAAGTTGGTTTATAAGCCCCTAGTTATAAATACCATAAACCATAGTTATTGGCAATCTTGGGGGCCTCACATTGTAAGTATGTTTATGTCTTATTTTACCGATGATACATATGTATATGTGTACTTATGTGCCATGTTTCATTGACACCGGAAGATATCTATTCACCGAATATTCACATGTTTTTTCCCGCAGCCTTAGGGCCTTAGAGCTTGCCAACGGTGAACATGCGCACCAGCCCTGCCTGGGCGAGACTGGGCTGCTTAAATCATGCTCTATAAAATGGTATCTTATACAAATGGGATTGAATGCTGATTTGATGGGATTTAATGGTGATTTGATGGGATTTAATTGTGATTTGATGGGCTTTAATGCTGATTTGATGGGCTTTAATGGTGATTTGATGGGATTTAATTGTGATTTGATGGGATTTAATTGTGATTTGATGGGATTTAATGGTGATTTAATGGAATTGAATGCTGATTTGATGGGATTTAATGGTGATTTGATGGGATTTAATGGTGATTTGATGGGATTGAATGCTGATTTGACGGGATTTAATGGTGATTTGGTGGGATTTAATTGTGATTTGATGGGATTGAATGGTGATTTGATGGGATTTAATTGTGATTTGATGGGATTTAATTGTGTTTTGATGGGATTTAATTGTGATTTGATGGGATCTAATTGTGATTTGATGGGATTTAATTGTGATTTGATGGGATTTA
>Ga0126342_10010174_pt1 | contig 16824 bp, 10 predicted proteins | sample Cyp1metagenome_FD_92528 | JGI IMG/M metagenome (GOLD analysis project Ga0126342, IMG submission 92528) | Coral microbial communities from Lord Howe Island, Old Settlement Bay, Australia - Cyphastrea 1 metagenome | ecosystem: Host-associated > Invertebrates > Cnidaria > Coral ... | reverse complement strand
TTGCATACATGATGTGTGCAATTTCTGTGGCTATCGTGAATCGTGCCCACATCAGACATGTGCTGTCTTTAGAGCACCTTCAGGAGTCATGCATCTAGGGTGTGATTTCTTCAAAAGACACAGTTTCAACACATTGGGCCTTAATTAAACGCAGAGCTACACATCAAAGTCATGGTGGTTTTCCTAGGTTTTCCGAACGGTCATGGTGGTACCCCCATCCCATCCATTTTTTTGGGGGTATGTTCCGTTCCAAAACTCTCCAGCTATGCTACCCCCATGGCTTTCCCGAAGCGTGCCTGGCCCTCTGGTGGGAGAGAGTTCACGTGAGGCCCTGGACGCCGTGGTTAGATATAGGTCACGTTCGGTAAATATCATAAGCCAATTAAGCCAATTCGATCATAATACAATGTGACAATGGTGTATTACTCGAGATCCTGGTAGGATTTGTTTGATTGGCTTGTGGTATTACCTAATGGTGTATTATTGGAGACAATACCTGGATAATGTAAGCTATGTAACTATATCCTAATGGTGTATTATTGGAGATAATATGTAACCAAGGTTAGATAATACAGCATTGTTTTTTTTTGCAGAAGGTCAGAGCTGACACTTTGGTATATCAAGCAGCTGCCATAGGTATAAAACCCGTTGTGATTCTTCATGATATTTAACAAGGTTACGCAATGTCATCAATAAATATACCAACAGGTATATAGATAAATATACCAACATGTCACCTATGATAATGAAAAAATGTTGAAATCACCAACAAAATTTCCTTGTGCATCACTTTTGTATATGCCAGCCTTTTTAGAGGTTGATCGAGACTTGGTACAAACAACACACACGCACACACACTTAGAATGGTGCAAGGGAAGTAGTACGTAGTCAGAACAATGCTTATAACTTATATATATATGTGTGTATATGTATATTGAAACAATGCTGAAAATGATGATGAGATAATAATCAATGATAATATAGAATGATATATAATGACAATGATATATATATATATATATACATATTATAGTGATTGTTACTATTGATCATTATAAGTAGTAGTAATTAGTAATAACTAGTAATAATTAGTAATAATTAGCAATAATTTGTAATAATTTGTAATAATTAGTAATATTTTGTAATAATTAGTAATAATTTGTAATAATTAGTAATAATTTGTAATAATTAGTAATAATTTGTAATAATTAGTAATAATTAACAATAATTAATAATAATTAGTAATGATTAGTAATAAACACGAAACAACACTAACAATACGTACTGCTAATGATACTCATAGTAGTAATCATAGGGGAATCGACCGTGACCAATACCCCCGATCAAGCCACGCCGTGCGGTGACCCCGATCAACTCAGGGGGATTGGTTGAATTCGATGTGCTAAGGCCAGCGGTTCTAAGGGAGGTATTCAATATTTTGGGCGAAGGGATGTTAATTGTTTCCAGTTATATTTAAAATGGTGTAAATGGTGTATTAAACCATCTTAATGGAGAATAGAAGGCGAAACCGCTGAATGTTGGTAAGGTGAATAGTCTAAGCATTCCTAAGATAGCAGTCAGTGAATCTTCCCCTGCAGAGCTAGTCACCGAATTTGTTTCTACCTAACTCCACCCGCAGTAAGACTGCTCATGGAACTTAACAGCTCACATAGAACTCCCCAAAATCAACTTGGCTTAAATCGGTTTCTGGAAATAGGGTTCACTAAAACCCACTGGCTAGTCATCAATATCCCTATCAAAAATGCAATAAATCCGCTATCCTATATTTCTTGACAAGCTAATCATCTTTACTGTGGTTGAGAAACTCTTGATAGCTCCTTGGCTCCTCATTTAATAGGGAATATGGTTACCCCAACCGCTCCGAATCGCTCCCTCCTAACCACTGGAGAGTCATTGAAATAGCTAAATTGGATGGTTCATACCCATTTGGATTAATCATGATCATAACAATAATATGAATATAAATTCCCTAGTGGATGGTAAATAATATGGGTTAACATATCTGGCTGGTGGTTGACCTACCCCTCTGAAAAATCATGGAGTGAGTAACAGTTGGCATGATGACATGCCCAATCTATGGAAAGTCATAAAATTCCATGGTTCCAAACCACCAACCAGTGATTACTAACCATTATTAACCATCATTAACCATCATTATCCCATATTAAACCAATGTTCCAGTCACCACCAACCATAAATTTTGACTCATGCCCAGAAAAGCGGATGAAATCCTTCATTTCAGACAGACCCAAAACAACCCCAAAGCGTGCCCAGTGGAAGGCGGTGCAGTGAAGCCTTTGGTCCTTGGTGCAGTGCTTCGGGATTCTCGGGGAATCAAACATCTATATGTGGATTATACAGTACATATTTATGTAGTATGTGTGTATATATATATTCTGGTTGGTGGTGCAATAACCATCTTGGAAAATATGAAAGTCAGTCGGAAGGATGACATCCCATATATTATGGAAAATAAAAAATGTTCCAAACCACCAACCAGTATATATGTAGTATGTGTAATTATATATATATATTACAGTATATGTATGTCATATGTATATTATGTCATGTGTATCTATATAATATATATATATATATATTAATATCTCTCTCTCATATGCATATATATATATATCTGTTGAGTCCATGTTTGCCCAAACTCAAGATTCAAATCTTTACTCTCTCTCTCTCTCTATTTTAGGTATTGGTTAAACATTTGTTTGATTCTCCAAAACACAAACGGGCGTAGAGTGGAGGTGGGTTGGAGATTTGGGCTGGTGGCCCATGGAGAATCCCGCTTTCATTTACCATGGAAGATCACCATTTTAAAAATAGTAAATCATTTCTAAATCATCGATGAATCACCTATAAATGGGCCATCTATATAGCAAACTGTTAAGTACAAAAACCAGAGGGTGCTCAAAGATTTTGGGATCTATAGTATAGAGATTTCCACCACTTCACCGAACTTGATTTTTCCCCCCTTGGAAAGGTCACTGATGTCACAAACCATTTTGGAGCAAAAGAACTCACCAACAAAGAACAACGTCTCGTTCAGATCAAGATGATCAAGATACCAAAAACATTCAAAAACTGTATATAGCATAATTTCGCAACAAAAACTTGTTTTGATGTTTCATCTCCAACTATTCAGTTATAAATTAAGTTATATTCTTGTTATCATAACGAGAAAATCAGGAGAACAAGTTAATTATGTTAATCATGAAAAAATCCAGTTGCCTTATGTCATTTCATTATACTGGTTGGTTAAGAACGAATTTCCCGTTTCATGGATTGTGATTGTCTCTAATGTATTGGTTAGCACAATCCCCCAACAAAACATCAACCAACCATCATTTAACAACTACATCCCCACATGTTTCAATGTCTCAAACCCTATAACTGATGGTTAAATCATGTTAAATCCCCTTAACGAACCGAGAAATGGCAATTCAGCGCTCACTCGGCATCCCGGCACCACACGTGGGGGGCCCGTGGCAGCGTTCACCAGGCCATGCATAGACCTTGGAAGGGGGAAGTGAAAGACAGATGGAATATTAGTTTTTGTTCTATGGGTTGTTCTAATTGTTTTTTGATGGAATTTTAGGCATTTGTTTGAATCACCAAACAGTGTGTCCATACTGAGGGGTTCTTACGGTAGGTGTTAAGGCTGGGGATAATCGCACCAAGTGCGATCCTAACTTCCTTCGCCTTGGGCTCATTTTTCATGGCAAGCGCAGGATCAAGATCTTGTAGATGTGCTTGTGAGAGGATGTTGTGAAGATCCTGCTGGCTTCTTCTGTGCTCCTTCTTGTGTGTGTGTAACTTCTTCTTGTGTGAAACTTTTTTGGTGATCATAGGACCTTTTGTCTGTCCGCATTCAATGGCTGCTCCTGCAGCCCAATGCAAGAAGCCACGGCATGACGCTTCGCTTTCCGCTTCTCAGCTTCTCCGCTGTGTGACCTGCATGCCTACTGTTTCCTTACCACACTACCACACGGTCCCCTTCCCCACACTGTTTGGGGTCTCTTGCTGGTGTAATGGTTCTTATTGTTCGACTGGTTGTTTTAATGTTTGCTTAATGGATATGATATAATCAACATGAATCAACTAGATATGATGTTTTTTGGGGGTTTTAATGATGAGGTTATCTAACCAACAAACAATGGGGGGGTCAAGCATGAACACATGCTGGAATTCTTACGGGCAGATGTCATGGGGAAGCCAAGCGTCTTATGCAAACATAGTACAGAAACATGTAGAAACGTATGATGGATTTACCATCAAAATTGGGGACTTGCCTGGGAAAAAATAATGAGATGGTCGGGATATCTTTTGGGATATACAACGAACATCAACTAACAATATCTCACAGCCTGTTATTCGGGTGTGTCTGACAAGTGGGTCGGATCCAACCATAAAATCACCATTTAAGATTGGGGAAAATGAGGTTCTGGATTCTCGACCATGGGTCTGGCGGAATCTGTGTTTCAAATAAACCCAAGTGATGTGACTAAGATCTTGTAGCTATCTATTTATCTACCTGATCAGAACTATACAGTCAATCTATATATATATATTTATTTATCGATATGATCTATATGAATCTATATGAACCAATCATATCCAAACTGACTTAATGCTATCTAAATATCATCATCTAGCTGTCCATGTATGTATGTCCTTGGAAAGCAACGACCCAGCTTTGCATGAACTACCCTCTGGAAGGTTCAATGTTGATGGAGAAAACATGTACCCAAACAAGGCACAAACCGTCCACCGTGGTAGTTGAAAGGACCAATATTTGGCCAACACTGAATTTCCAACGCAAGGATCCCTGAATAGATAGGAGAGTCCTTCCAAGATGGAAAATAGATGCTATTTATATACATCACAATTGCAAGGTTTCCAAGTGGTCTATCTATTTTCGGGCTGTCTCAAAACTTGGAAGCCATGGTTGTTTGTCAGAAAACAAAACACGTTTGTATTCCCCCCCTTTCCACACAAACCGATATGGATCTAACGCTTCTGAAACCCTGATGGATAACAAGACTCTGGTGGGGTATCTTCAAACAATGGTGGGGTACGTCTATCTAAAGAATCCAGATACCAACAAAGTAAATTGAGTTCCAAAATCCATGGCATAGCCTCTCTTTGGACAAACCCAAATCCATGATTCATTGGTAAAATAGTGTCAAACACCCACTTTTTGACACTCTAACCCCCATAACAAATGGTTGGTGAAATTTTCCGTTTAACCAAAATATCATATTTCAAATCGCATTATGTTCCAGCCCTATGGATCCAAATACTTCCTGACAAGGTGCTTAACACTACTTAACCCCATAAATCATAGCCCAACTATTCGCTCAGAAGGTATACTTGGATCCATGGGGCAGTTGTATATCCCATTCTAAAATATAATATAATATAATATAACATAATATAATATAATATAATATTATATTAAATTATATATATATTCCAGCATATCCCGCATAAGAAAAACCTAAAAATCCATGGATTTTTCACCCATTCCATGGCGCCCCATCTGTGGGCTCTGTGGGCCCCTGCGGGGCGTGATGTGAGCGCGACAGAGCCGAAGGCGATGGCTGAGCGAAGCAGCGAAGCATTTCGGCAGGTCTCAGAAAATTGGTGGGTTCATTGGATGTATCATCTGGTAATAATCCTAATGAATGTTAGTATGAATGTTAATTAATGTTAATGTTGTTAATACATTGGTATGAACATTAACTAACATTAATGTGTATCAACTTAACCAATGAATGTTAGTTAATTTCAGCTTAGTATGAATGATTAACATTAACCAAGCCATACAAAATTAACATTAACTAACATTAACATTAACATTAACTAACGTTAACATTCACATTAACTAACATTAACCAACCCATGCAAAATTATGGGGATAATAACTGAATAACCAACATTTAATCCCGGATAAGGGGATAATGGTGGGATAATACTGGGATATTTACCATGAATTAACCGTAGCAACCATAGATTAACCATAGATGAGATGTATCCATACAAAATTACGGGGCTGCTAATTGCCGACCAACATGTTTTATCGGGACTTGATGGATTTTATGAAGATTCGATGGGGATTGGGATTCAATGAGATTGTTATGAGGGAAAATCTGCAGGAAATTCGGGTGTTTACCCATCTAAATATAAGGAGTTCTGTAAATGTTCTCAGTTCAGAAGATGGCACTATATAGCGTGGTTGAAGGGGGAAGTTGCGATCAAACTCTTTACAAAAGCGTAGAGACGGACCACTCATGTTTGGGGTGATTTATGACTTTTAGGGATCTATATAATAGGATCTAATGGTGTATAACAGGAATATTTATACATATATAATATATATATGATTATAAATATTTGTATATAGTATGTATATATATATATTTATTATTATCATTACTATTAATTATTAATATATATTATTATTATTATCATTATTATTATCATTATTATCATTATTGTCATTATTATCATTACTATTATTATCATCATCATTATTATTATTACTACTATTATTCTTATATATATATACATACATAACATGGGTTTGTTTAAGGGAAAATTAGGCGGGAACCCGTTGAATCACAGTTTTTGCCATCTAGAATATGAGTGTCCAGCATAGTGTCCCTTCATCCAAGTCTGGAAAACATGGGTTTAGAATATAAAGAGTTCACTAGTTAGGAATCTATGTAACCATCAAACGTTGGCATTTAATCAAGGAATCATCGAATTGGAGAGAAAAATGTTACACCCAACAATAGTTGGGATATAATATATCATACTGGAACATCACTGAAAGCTATGACCAACTTACGATGATATTTGGGTTTGCTCAAGAATTGGTTGGGTTATCTCAAAAATTGCAATTTCTAGTTAGACGTAATTTATTTCAAAAGAGAGCGCCGCGGGGCCGGTGAGAGGCTCCCAGAAAGCATCGAGTCTTGCTCATCTCGGATGGCCCCAGCGTTCTGGCCCTGTGGCAAATTTCACTGACCAAAGGTGCCTACCGCAAGGCCGCAAGGTGCCTCAATACCAAAGCAGCTGGCCAGTTCAGTGCCAATCTTCCATTGCCAGGTGAAATGAAACTTATGGAAAATGCTCCGTTTGCAGATGATGTGCCTATGAAACTTATTTTTTGCAGTGCCACTTGATAGTACTACATGGAAATCCAAACTTTTGTCGGTGATATCTCTCACTTGTTCTGTTGTAAATAGTAGCATACCCGGCAACTTCTTTATCCGCCAGCTCTTGGTGGTCGAGTCTAGTTACCAGTTGTCCAGTCAAATTTTCAACATGCCGCAATTCTAGGCAAGTTCTTCATCCAGAATTCGCTCTTTGCAAGTGTTGGACAGAAATGGACAGAATCTGTTGGACTTGGGCTACACTGCTACACTTTCAACTCACTAGATGCAGAGGTGGATTCTCTGGATCAATATGTGCAAAGGCTCAGCTTGTCACATGCAGCGCACGAAAGCAAAACATGTAAAAACACAAATGCTGTTACTTGATTGAAAATAATGCTCATTTTACAGGAATCAAGACAATGCAAACAAACCAACCAAACGAAGGCAGCCAGGCTCCAAAGCACACACACCTCAATCCCTTGCTTAGAGGCACCCTAAATTTCACCCCAAAAAATATCGATTGATGGGCAAAAATCGAAATTTGAAACTGAAACCACCGAGCAGTACTGGTTAGTGGTGCAATAACCATCTTGAAAAATATGAAAGTCAATGGGAAGGATGACATCCCATATATATTATGGAAAATAATCCAGATGTTTGAAACCACCAGAGATTATGAACCATCATTAACCATGATTAACCATCATTAACCATGATTAACCATCATTAAGCATCATCACCCCATACTGTTTGAAACCACCAACCAGAGTATCAACCAGTCACCTAGCTATGCCCCCCAAAAAAACGCGTCTTCACTCGACCCTGAAATCCACCCGCCAAACCGGGTTTCTGGCCGATCGCTCGTTTCCAAACCTGACCCCGGTCACACCCGGCATAGAAAGCGATGGGAGAAAGCGATGGGATGGTAATGTGACCTCCAAATCAAGTTACCCTCTGGTTATGACTAACATAGCCATGGTATAGATGGCCCATAGAAATAGATGGTTTACCTATTAAAAATGGTGATTTTCCATGGCTATGTTAAATAACCAGATGATATGTTGAGAATATTGCGATGAGGGCTACGTTTTGCAACGAGAATGATTTGAACATAAAGAATGGCCAAGGACACTAGTGACCAGTCAGCTTTAGCTATACCATCAACAAACACCAGCTATATTATCTGAGTGTTACAATTGGAAAATCCCAGATACCTGAGCAAATATCTGAGTAATGCCCGCATACTACCAAATAAGAACCAAACCAATTTTGGTTGGTTTTCCCAGTCTGCCAATTTTTTTTTGTCAGGTCGGCTAGTGAGTCAAACTGAACTCTATGTAAACTATAATTTGTTGTGAGGTTTCAAACGGGGCCCTGCAGCAAAGCTAGAAAACCAACAGGATAGCAATAGTTGAAGGAGCCAGCTATATTTGGTTTCAATTTCCAATCTAGGGATGTAACCGATGTACCCTCTGGTTATTTAACATAGCCATGGAAAATCACCATTTTTAATAGGTAAATCATCTATAAATGGGCCATTTTCCATGGCTATGTTAAATACAGGTAGAAGTGAAAGTCATCCCGCACTGTCCCTTTTGGGTTTTCCCCATTGTCAACGCTGTTTCCAAGAAGTCATCCCTAAGTCATCCCTTTGATGGTTTCCCCCATGTTTCCAACATCATCACAAATCCTGCAGCTTGCGGGAAGCCAAAAAGAGACGACTTCTAAAAAAGACACTCTTCCGCAGCTGATTTCGCAAGAAAACAACACAAAAAGAGACGACTTTAGCAGATTATAGATGGCCCATTTATAGATGGCCCATTTATAGTAGATGATTTACCTATTAAAAATGGTGATTTTCCATGGCTATGTTAGTCATAACCAGATGGTAACCAGTTTGAAGCCCTGAAATATCAGTGGAATCCACAAATAATTTTTTGGCCATCGCAGATAGGGGCTGGGTGGAAATAAAATTTGAGAAACGCCACTCCCTACAGAAAATATCAAACAAAACAAACTGTTTTAGCAAATGGATGTTGACCCACCCCAGTTATCGATATCGATACTATCTTTGGATGGCTACGCCTTTATTTGCTGATGTTACTTTGCATTTTTAAATTAACATGGCGGAGGAGCGCATCCTATCCTCCACAGTACCCTGAATAGGAACAAACATTGATGGTATCGCATGATCTGCACATGTTTTTGTTCGCTACGCCTGTTGTTGTAAAATCATGGCTCAGCGAATATTGGCTGTATACTCTGTATAGATGCAATATATAGTAATATACAAAATTAGGATATGTATATATATATGTATATATGTATAAATCATGTGTATATATATATATATATCATATCGTGTATATATATATATATTATATTATATTATGTATATATATATATAGAGAGAGAGATATCCATCTCCATTTCCCCATCTTCCCCGAAACTTCGGCCACCGGCCCTGCTCCGAAGCTGTCGTTCCGTGGCGAATTCATCGTGGTCTGCGCCAGTCCAATGAAACTGTCGCGCTTCTCCTGTAGCTCCGAGCCCTCCTTTGAGACAATGGAAAACCTATGGAAAAAAACATGTACTTATCCAACCATCCAACCATATGGAAAATCTCCTTTGGACTTCTCAAAAAGATGGACATCTCCGAGAAAAACCAGTTCCCCGGCCTGGTTCTGACTCACAGTTTGCTATTGAAATTTGCCATTGAAATAGTGGATTTTCCCATGAATGGTGATTGATGTGAGTTTACCAGTGGGACCATCCCCAATCACCAGAGGGACTTCAACCGAGTTCCCCGCCGAGAAGTGCAGGTTGTCGTGACCTGAAGCTGCAGGCTGGGTAGCAGCTGGTGTGTTCGGGAAAATCTACACCGGATACCGTAGTTGTTTAGCCTAATATGATATATATATATATATATATATATATATATATATATATGATTGCATAATACATCACATATATGTAATTACGTATAATTACATGTAATTGTAATTGCATGTTAATTACATATATATATATACTTACTGTACATACATTAAAAATATAAGTAAACATGATTGCGTACAATTACCTATCATCAATAATATACATGTAACAACATATACAGTAAATATATAACATAGAGGTGGAAACCCAGCACATGTTCCTTTCAAATAAAATTATGCGACGTGGATGTCATTGTTCATCAACGAAGACAAGGAGAAAATCGATGAAGATTGGGGAACCTACTATGTAAGATTGGGGAAGACAATTTTTGGGGCTAGGTGAAAGTGACTACTTACAAATGTACACATGGGTACAGTCTGTGATTACATGTCCACAATCCCTCAAAGAACCCCTCACAAAACCAGGGTATCTTGCAGAATTTGGGGGCTCCTGAGAAATGTCGAAACTTTCCAAAATCGGGAAACATTTTGGGATCTGAAGCTGTTTTGCTATCTCAGTTGGTACGCATGTTCGGTGCTGAAGCAGTAAGGTTTGTTTATTAAATCGCATTTGGGTTTGTTCTAAACTGGGGTACCTATTGGGTACCTTGGCCATAATTTTTCCCGCCCCAAGATTGCCATGGCATGCCATGGCACATCCCCCAATTCTGGGCAAATCGGGACAACACGACCTTGAAAGTCTCCCAGAAATTAAGATCATCCCCATCCGGGGGAAAGTCACCCAAGAAGTTCCAACCCCTAACCCCTCTGGTCCAACATGGCCTGCGAAATTCCCTGAAATCTTCATCGAACTCAACTTGAGGCATTTTCCAGCAAACCATGTGACTGATTACCAGAGTGTATATCAGATAAGAAAAGTATGGCGAGAAAATCTAGAAAAACAAATGGTTTTTGAGAAAATCCCATCTGATATCCCAAAACAATACCATATATCTAGTACATCTCACTGATAAAACAACATTAGAAAATCTTGGTTTTCGCCAAATTTCCCCTCCAAACTTGTTTGTAAGGGGATGGGGATGACCATCCGCCATTAACAACTCATTGGGGTGACATCTGCGACCAAAGCCACTTGCTCTCATCTCATTCACGGCACTCAAACGTGGGCCCTGCCCATGGGGATCTGCAAACAACTCAGAAAAACCCGGGAAACAGCCACATCAATGTGAATTCAAGACAGGCATGAATGATAGCACAGATAATGGATATAAATATACAGAGTGGTCCCCCACCTACATTAATAAAAGTATTAATCCAAGGGTCTTTGCTTCTTCAAGGTACCTCTATTAATTTGTTCGGCGGCACCTCCCCCCACCTAGGTGTAATATATGGTTCTCTTCTCACCACCTAAATTAATTTCAGGCAAAATTATTCAAGAGTGGGGGGGCTGCCATTTCTTCTTGGGTTAAGCAGACCCCAAATAATTTCTTCTAATTACTTGGGGTGTGGTTAGCTTAGCTAAATTATTCGAGGCAAGGGTGAAGGGATCCAAAGTTTCAGGAACATATGGCCTCCAACGAGGCCAGCCAAACCCATACGCATGATTCAACACGTCCGGCAAAAAGCGGCAGCCGAAGGAGGCACTGGATGCAAGAAATTAAGGCAGTCTCATCAAATTCAAACCGTGGGGTCCCAAACCAGCACACCCACCCCCAAATTAGTTTTACGCGTGGCCACGCGAGCTGGGAAAAAGGAAAAACTTTGTTGGCGCAAAAAGAAACGGATTGCGTGTTTATTCGTGATGTTTTTTAATGGGTGTTCAATTCTCATTGCACGCAAGCAATAAGATTCTGTTCCAAACGCATCTTCTTACTTGTAAATGCCACCCAATTAGATTTAGCGTCATTACAACAATCATTGGGTCCTGTACTAGCACACCCACCCCCAAATTAATTTTACGCGTGGCCATGCGAGCTGGGAAAAAGAAAAAACTTCGTTGGCGCAAAAAGAAAATAAATTGGGTGCGTATTTGTTCGTGAAGTTTTGAAACTGGGTTTTCAATTCTCATTGCACACAATCAATAAGATTCTGTTCCAAACGCATCTTCTTACTTGTAAATGCCACCCAGTTAGATTTAGTGTCATTACAATTATTGAGTCCTGTGCTAGTACACCCACCCCCAAATTAATTTATGCGCGTCCACGCAAGCTGGGAGGAAGGAAAGCAATGGTTGGCGATATGAGAAATAGATTGCATGCTTCTTTGCTCGCAATGGTTTTGAAAAAACTTTTCAAAATCATTTGCAAAACAATCAGTTAAGATTCTTTTCCAAACGCATTTTCTTCCTGGTAAATGCCATCCAGGTAGATTTAGCATCATTGATAATCCCAGTTTGATTGAGCTGGCATGAGCTGCTTGACGAAACATTGCCAAACTAATTCGAGGTGGCCCCACTTTCATTCTCAAGCATTCAGACTAAATTGTTTTGGGCACCCCGAATCTAAATTCATCCTCGAATAATAGAATTCTCGAAAAAAACCGCCCAAATCAAAATTAATTGAAAAAAATTAATTGGATAACCAACGGTCCACCTGGATTAATTTCGTAGAGGTAGGGGTTTTAATATATACACAATTAGCATCCAATTTTGAAGTCTTTAGGCTCGACTCGATCCACAACCAGATTTACTCCGCATGAGTTGTTTCATCCCCAGGTTTCTGAATTTCATGGGGCAAGACCTGTGACATGGACTCCCCTTGCCTCGCCACATCTGGCTCATGAACAGTTGCAAACAACATTGCAGAAATCCCTAGTCTACAAATTGATTGTCGTATAGTGCTTTTGATAATCCACATTGATGAGTCTTCTAATAGTGGTACAATGGCGAGTTATTGCCGGCTTTTGTATGAGGGGTCAACCATGTTTGACCAACTGCGGTGATGTTCACACGAAGAGCGCGCCTTCTCGGGCGCCATACCTTTCCTTGGCAGGAATCGGACTCGATCATCGGAACATTTTTTACACTCCCATGCATGATTTTGGGGTTTATGGAAATTAGATGAATTAAGCAGTATGTCAATATCATTCAATATCTCTACCATGTTCAGTGTCAAAGCCAAGGCCGATTTTTCAAGTTTCCCTGGTGGTTCCCATTGGTGGCCCCTTGGCATAGCTGGGGCGACTGGAATTTTCAGAGCGGCCAACGAGTGCATTTTAGGAACCCAATTTGGTGGTTAAAAATTATCCCGGCAAGAGACCCCAAACAGTGTGGAGGGGTGGAAGGATAATGTATGGTAACGTGGATGATGATGATGATGGTGGTGATGATGATGATGGTGATGATGACTCAATGATGCTGATGATGATGATGACGACGAAGATGAAGATGAGGATGATATGCGGAAGATGAAGTGGAGGATGAAAAGGTGGAGGATTATGATGTAGGGAAGGAGGAAGATGATGATGTTGAGGAGGAAGACCGATCCCAAGACGGGACCCACACTTTGTGCGAGCCTGCGCAGTCGAAATGCACAGAGCCACTTTATACAGAAATTTACAGGTAAAATGCCGCAGACCAGAATGAGCCCAGAACGCAGACACACACTTTGTGTGAGCCCGCGTAGTCGAAATGCACGTCAACATTTCAGAAGAGCCACTTTATACAGGAATTCACAGGTAAAATGCCGCAGAACAGAAAGAGCCCAGTAAGCAGACACACACTTTGTGCGAGCCCGCGTACTCGAAATGCAGGTCAACATGTCAGAAGGGCCACTTTATACGGAAATTTACAGGTAAAATGCTGCGGCCCAGTTGGATCACAGAAGCGGGACCAGCACTTTGTGTGAGCCTGCGCAGTCGAAATGCATGTCATCATTCACAAGAGCCACTTTTTACGGAAAATTACTAGCAAAATATGGTAGCATGCTGCGGCCCAGCTGGGTCACAGAAGCGGGACCCGCACTTTGTGGGAGCCTGCGCAGTCGAAATGCATTTCATCATTTCACAAGAACAACTTTATACGGAAAATTACAAGAAAAATGCCGCGGCCCAGCTGGATCACCCTGATCAAGCACTGGCCTTTACAACTACCATAAGAACCTGTCAGTGTGGGCACACTGTTTGGGGGAAAAAACCCTTGGGATCTTAGAAGCCATGAAGAATTGGGATTAACTAAGATTGAGTCGAGTTTAGATGGGTTTTTGTATTTATAGCCACTGCTTTTCAAAGAAAGAAGATAGCCCCAATTGGGCGAGAGTCTTTCTGGATTCTCTAGGCATCCTCATCCCAGCCAGCGTAAGCACCATGGAATGAGTTTGGGATGTGATGATGTGTAGAGTATATGTGTAGCAATACATATGTATATATTATATAAATTATATTGTATACCAATGTAAATTTGATCATATATATGTACAGTAAGTGTAACATGTGTTTCTCAAAAATGTGGCACCCCACAACCATTGGTTTCTTCATTGAAAATTAAAATTGTTGGATGATTTAGGGGCCACCCATTCAAACCCCAAATGGCGAACTAATCCTTGCTAGTTATTTTTTTAGTGAAATTTAAAGTGCCGCAACCCCATCTAAATAATCCAGGGTCCCTAAACATCTATTTAAAAAATTGCTTGGACACTGTCCATCCGATAAGATTTGGAAAGGAGAAACCCACCTTGGAATCCGGTCCTCTTCTGAAAAATCAAAGATCAATGAGCAAGTCTTGCGAAAATCTGAAGTTTCACGGTTTAAGACGAAGGTGATTGGAACTTCATTGCCCCAAAATGTCTGGCTGTTGGGTAAATCTAGGCGGCTATGCTGGGGCCCAAGCGATTCACGAAGCTGTTTCTCGAAGGTCCCTGCCAAGTGTAGGAGGACAATGTCATGGCAAATGCTGTATCATGATTAGTAGCTAGGTTCGCTGTTGTACCAAACATTTCCCAAATTATTCAGTGCCCCAGCAATGTTTGGAAGGTTCACTATTGTGACAAGATTTTTTGGCATACCATATTTTTTTAAACCAAAAATGTTTGAGTGAAAAAATGACATATTTTCTGGAAAAAATCGTGCTTGTTGCTCAGTTTTTCCACAAATTTCCAAGGCACTGGGCCATGAGAGGGTCCAATTCACTTTAGTAGGTTTGTTCTCAGGGTTCACAATTGCAGCAAACTTTTCCAGAGCTGATCCTGAAGTCAAGAGAAGAAAGGTAGGCCTTTTCCAAAAGCAATTGCCAAGTTCAAAGCCCAAACCTTTTCCCAAAAGAATCAGACCGCTTATTAAACCCCTACCAGTCGTGCCGAACAAGGCGGTGGCAGAAGTTTCAAAGATAGGAAACTACAGGAGAGGTGAGTTGTTGTGATGCATGGATGGCAGGGCGAATCCACTGATGGACCGATACGTGGTCGGATTTGTGCTTTTTGGAGTGGTTGCAGTGGTCACCTCACCCACAACTGCTGAATGTAGTGTGGTGTGGTGCGGGGTGTAGTTCGTAGTTTGTAGTTTGTAGCTGTAGCTGTAGCGTAGTGGTAGTTGTAGTTGTAGCTGTAGCGTAGTGGTAGTTGTAGCTGTAGTGGTTGTAGCTGTAGTTGTAGTGTTGTTCAGTGTAGTTGTAGTTACAGTTGCGCTTGTAGTTGTGGTTGTAGTGTATAGTAGTGTAGGTTAGTGGTAGTTGTAGTTGTGGTTGTAGCTGTAGTTGTATAGTGCAGTTGTAGTTGCAGTTGTGGTTGTAGCCGTGGTGGTAATGGTAGTTGTAGTGTAGTGTTGTGGTAGTTTTAGTTGTAGTTGTAGTGTAGCTTAAGTTTCAATTGAAATTGTAGTTGTAGCTGTGGTGGTGGTGGTGGTAGTTGTAGCTGTCGTGTAGCTGAGGTAAAGATTAGAGTTGAAGTTGAAGTTGAAGTTGAAATTGTAGTTGTAGTGCAATGGTAGTTGTAGTTGTAATGTAGTGTCGTGTAGGTGTAATTGTCTATCTATCTGTCTATCTGTTTATTTCTCTATCTGGTTGTCTCTCTATCTGTCTATTTATCTGTCTAACTATCTATTTATTTATCTATCTATCTATCTATCTATCTTGAAAACAAAGCAATTCTGATAATTCTGCGAGACCCCATCAATGTTCGAAGTTGACAACGTCAAAAACGAAGCAATTCTTCAAGGCTCCCTCCATTTTCGAACTTGACAACGTCAAAAACGAAACAAGTCTGCGAGACTTCCTCAAGTATCGAAGTTGACAACATCAAAAACGAAGCAATTCTCGGAGACTTCCTTCAAAAATGGAAAGGTGAGTGCAGAGCTGACGGCCTCGTACCAATAAGTTGTGCGATTTGTCCACTCCATATGTCATTGTACTGCGCCTGCCACGCCACATGCATCTTTGCGGATCCTCTTCAAATGTCCCACGCCTGCCAGAGTCTTTGGAAATGCTACAAAACCCGCGCGTTTTGCTCACTTTTGGCAACGTGCAGAATCCCTTGCGCCTGCCGCGCAAACCACATCTGAACCCTCAAAAGTGGTCCGAACATGAGGTGCTTTCAACATTTTGACTTGGAAATGTGCTTCGCGCAACAACGGCATGCACTTTTTCGACATCTCAACTTCCAAAAGTGGTCCGAACCTGGTGTGCTTTGCACATTTTGACTTCCAAATGTGTTTCGCGCCACAACGGCGTGCAATTGTTCATCTCTCATCTCCCCAGACGGCTCCGCCCCCGCCGCTTTAGCGAGCCTACTTTTCGACCCTCCGGA
>Ga0126342_10010173_pt1 | contig 16824 bp, 12 predicted proteins | sample Cyp1metagenome_FD_92528 | JGI IMG/M metagenome (GOLD analysis project Ga0126342, IMG submission 92528) | Coral microbial communities from Lord Howe Island, Old Settlement Bay, Australia - Cyphastrea 1 metagenome | ecosystem: Host-associated > Invertebrates > Cnidaria > Coral ... | reverse complement strand
TTATATAAATTATGTCCCTCATCTTGGTGATCCAACAAGCCTTCGAAGTCCTTGGCCACCTCACTGAGGCTTGTGGTGTCAACCGGAGAGTCCCAAGGAGGGAGTGGGGGCGACTCCATTGGGGCAGGAGGTTTCCTATCGAGTTCCCTGTGCACCCCGGAGCCGCCCCCAACGGTCGTCATGCGGAGGGCCACACAGCGGACGCGATACAACGGCTACAATGCTTGAGGTCATATCATGCACATCCAAATCATCCACCGGAAAGAGTAGGCCATTCCCCATCTGCACCATCTAGAGCCCCTAGGATTCGAGTACGCAGCAGTAGAGGGGGTGCCCAAACCCGTTGGCAAGAAGCGCGTAGGGAGTGGTGGGCTGATTTGGAGACTTATCAAACTGGCTATACCTGTTCATCATCATTAGCCCTATTACACTTAGTTTTTGGTGTCAGCCACCGATTTTCATGTCTAGTTCACAATCATGCCGATGGAACAAACTCCACAGTATTGGTTGAATCCCCATGTTTGGCTGCTTAAATCACCGAATTCTATTATCTAGAGGTTCCCACATCAATCAAACAGTGTTTCCAGAATCTTATGTTCATGTTTCATTATGTTTTCCCCATATACTTTCTAGCTTTTCATGTCATATGGTACCTTTGTGTTGTTTCAATTCTGGTGCTCATTGGTAAACCACAATTTGGATCCCATTATAGCTCAATGATATCCCCGATATTGTCCCAAAATAATTAGGTTAACAAGTACCTATTTTCCCCATATGTTCCATCTATAGTCATTTCATGTGTTTTCCCCAGTGAAGCCGGTGGTAAGATGACTTAAAAATTAGTGTTATTTCTGCATTTCATTCTTTTTGGTATCGCTTTGGGGGCTATAAAAAAAATCCAATGACCCCCAAGAGCTTCCAATGTGTCATCCAAGGGGCGTGATCATGTCGTGCAAGCCGGCGACAACTAGTCCCAAGAACGCTGCCACAAAACACGCGAAGACCACCTCAATGCCGAAGCGGACAGTTTTCTCTCTTGGAAACCCAAGAGGGATCCTTTAGGGATGGACCGCCTGTTTGTATTGATGGATACTTGCCGTTTAAATTGTGGATTATGGGATGTGTATGGACACTTGTTTGGAACACACATTTTTAAACTACTTGGCATAAAACCAACAAGTTATGGCTATCTTGGCGGAGAAACTTATGATGAACCGGTGGTCGAAGGGTGGATTTGTCGATGGATGAACCCAATTCTGTCAATGGCAAAGCAAAGGTCTTCAACAGCTTGGTGAAATGAGACTTCCATGGATATTGTGTACTGAAACATATTGAAACTATTGGAATATCCAGACATAAGATGACATAAGATGGCATAAGCTGGCCACAGTATTCACAAGATTTCGCAAGTTACTGCCATACTCAGACGAGCGTATCACGTCCCTAATGTGGCAAATCAAGAAAACACAATCCCCAATATTGCCGTATATTGCCATAAATGCGTGGTGTAAACTATCCCCTAATGGTAGCCTCATTATTGGGTTCACCACAATACCACATACAGTTCAGCGGCCCGCAACCTTCCTGTAAGGCTGTTGCAATGAGTTCGATCAGAAAGGATTTATTCTAACAAAATGATGCTACATTCCATGGTTGATCAATATTTGGTGAACTTATGTGAACTTGCAACAATCTCATGCCCATAATATTGAAGACCCCACATACGTCATGGTTTAGTAGCGGGGTTATGTATGTTTACACATATTTGGGACCATTTCTGGGCTGTTTAAGAAGGAGGGAATGGGATTTGGACAAGACCAGTGGTGACATGATCTTCCCTACATTCATCATCGGATTGAACCGCGGAAACAACTGTACACGAAAGCCATGGTCTTGAGGCACCGTGGATGACATAGGGGTTTACATTTTTCCCCTGAAACTGATTTTGGAAACTTCAGAAATATTGATGGTGAATGATGGTGAACACTCCGGGCTTTTGGCACCTGCACCAGAGCCAATGTCCAATCATCTTGGTCATCCCTGTCACCCAAATCCGACGAGCTTAGTTTAGCCACAGCGCCCTAAACAAACATTTGAAGTCATTTGATCATGTGGGAAAGAGCGAACATTCAAAAAAACACCCGGTGCCATTCCGGTGCCAACATTTCTTAGGGGTCGATGTGAGTATCGCTCCCCAAAACCTTGAACACTGCCCGAGCCACGAGTAGGGGCGGTAGCGCATTCTGTTTGCACTCGGGACGCGAAATTTCACTTCTCCTTGGGCATCGGCTATATGGGTCAAAATTGGGGACCCCAAAAGATGGTTACCATCTGGCTATTTAACATAGCCATGGGAAATGGCCCATTTATAGATGTTTTACCTATTAAAAAAGGTTATTTTCCATGGCTATGTTAAATTTCCAGATGGTAATACTAAACATAGACTACACTCTGGTAATGACTAACATAGCTGTTGAAAATGGTGATCTATAGTGGATTTACCCATTGACATTGAAAATGGTGATTTTCCATAGTCATGTTAGTTTACCGGAGGGTAACATCTGTAGTCCTCTGAATCTTCAATTTTGACCCATCCACATGACCATTGACTTCCAACTCCCTGGGTGGCTTCTGTGTTGAGCGGATGGTAACTGAGAGATAGGATTTGGAACAGTTTTGCAAGGTTGTAGCTGTTTCTGCAGCCATTTCAGCTCCACAAATTGGAGGATACAGTGATGTTTGTCAAGGATATTGATGGCATATGTAAGAACACACAAATATCATCAAATATCAATGCATGTTGATGCAATGTTGCGTAAAAAAATGCCCGCCCAGAGTTACTCACTAGCTTGGCCATCTACCTTTTCGCGTGAATAAATCCCCACTCATGTTTAATTAACTGTTAAACCTTGCTCAGTTGGCTGATACTCGTACCAGCTTTACGCATAGCCTTCCATGACATAGATTGATTTCAAAGTTTGGCAGGGTGAATCCATTGAATTTTTACCATGATGCTTCTTAATTACTCCGAATCTGTGACATTTTGACAGTAATCCATGGGTGTTTTCTCCAAATTCTGTAGTGGAATTTTTAGGGACTAAACTAATGATGGGACCGCCCTTCCAATACTAGTCCAATTTCAGAAGCACCTGCATGGAGGTCTCCTAAAATGGGTGTACCCCCAAATCATCTATCTTGATAGGACTTTCCATTATCAACCATCCATTTTGGGGATCCACCAGTTTAAGGAGAACTCCATATTGTCCGTAGTATGGAAAAATTATGGAAATGGGGGTCCCATTAGCCAGACCCTCATTGCCTTGCAATGCGCCGAGGGGCTGCACGGAGAGGTAGGAAAAGCGATCGGATCTTTCACTCATCATGGTCCTGGAGACGAAAAACGGCACACAAAAAAAGTGCTGGTATAACCTTCTAAAATCATCAACAGTACAGGGTTGCGCCCAATACCCCAGGTACAAGGGGGAAGACTTGAAAAATAAAGCAGTAAGTGGCACATCTAACTCCCCTTATGGCTATCATTGTCCTATAATAGGTTGGAGCACCACTGAAATTTAACCATCCACACATGGTGGTTTAACCCAACAAAGTATTGATTTAACGAACAATACTATAGGGGGTTACCCATGAATTTCCTGTTTTGGGGGATACGATTGGGATATTCTTTGGGGATACGTAGCCAACTTGAACTTGACATGATCTTAGGTGTGTTTTGAAAAGGCATTCCCAATAAACAACCACTTAGGGGGAACAATGATGATAATTAAACCAGTGACTACCAGAGGAGCGGGGCAGCTAAACCCCCCTTGGTGTTCTCTGATCTTCCTCAAGGTTGTAATTGTAATCATCCATGTTTTGGGGAGTGATAAATCTAAAAGTGTTCATGGTGGCAAGTAACCCACAAAGGTCACGCCGCATAAGTGGCTTCATATAAACCGACCCAAAGTCAATGTTATTCAATTTTGGGTGATTTTGGAACCCAATCATCTGCCGCAAGTGGATCGGGCATGCCATGACTGAAAATGAGTCTGCCCAAAAGCAAAAAAAGGTGCCACAAAATGCATGGCCTGCTGGTGGGCTCACGACATGCTTTAAAAAAGGGGCGCCCTTGGCAAACAAACACACCAGCAAAGAAGGAAAACACGAAAGCCAAAGCCAAGTCTCAAAGAAAGCCAGAAAAGAAGGGCGTAATTTTGGTCTAACATTTCGCTGAGCTCCAACTCACCTTGCCTGAGATGCAACCGCTTGCCGTTGCACTTCCTCATGCGACTTACTCCTTGCTTGCGCGGCCCATGCTTCATTGTCTGAATACTCTTTGATACCTCGGTCGCGATCAACTTGCCTGCGAATTCTGAGCAATCCGCTATGCCCGTAGACTTTCATCATTTCAGTCAGTCCGGGTGCTCAGCACAGTATCAAGGTCTTTTTGACGAGGCCTATATGTTGTACCTTCAGTCTCTCAAAAACAATCTGGGTCACAGCACTGGACCCCATTCACAGCACTGGACCCCATCTTTTTCTTTACGCTTCCGTCTTGGGAACAATTGAGATCTTGCATAAACGATGCAACAATTTGCCCTTGGTTGGCTCCCCACATCCGGGACAATCCAACCGAATAACGACATGAAAATGGTAATTTAACATAGCTATGGAAAATCACTACTTTTCAATCAGCAAACCATCAATGGGTCATGTTCCATAGCAAACTGTTCAATTGCCGGAGTTTAATGCTGCCATATGCCATGACATTATGATATTGGCCATAGATCCCATCAATCTGCTCAATCATTGTAACATCTTCCTACGGGTTCAATGCCCTTTGCGGTCTACCTTCGCCAACCAAGGTTATAAACAGTTAAATTACCTACATCCCCATGGGATGATGGATATAACAATCAAAAAGACACAACCCAGGGATAATCTCAGATACCCTGCACATTTCAATGGGAATTTCAGGGTCCTAAATTGGAGGTACCTACCTTATATAAGGCCTATGTAAGGCCTATGTAAGGGAATATACCCACAAAATATGGCCTTATATAGTATAGTACCTCCATTTTAGGTTCCTGAAATGAACATTGACAAAATGGTTGCATCGTCCCGGCATGTCCGGGCTGAACTGGCTACATAACTCACTCATCTAAAAATCATCGCTATCATACGGCTCGCGAATGAGGTGATTCCCGCACTCCGATTCCCATCATTCCGCCCTGACGTCACCACATCAGTGGTCAAAAATGTCTGGGATGTCTTGAAAATCTGCTTGGTTGCGATACTGATTCCCAGAATGGACGATCATTTCCAACATCTGCTAATCAAAGGTGGGTTACTGGAAAATGCACCACTTAGCTCGATGATTTTCTCATTAAAACAATTAAAACCTTCGTGTATATTGGATTTCTCAGCATAGCCACGTTTGAGGACACCGGAGGGGCATATGCAGCAACATCTAGATAATATGCACTAACCAATCAACCATGGCGTGGGTGATCAATAATTACCCTCTGGTAAATATACAAAACTCTATGAAAAAAACACACTTTTTAATAGGTAAATCAACTATAACGACTATAGTTGACTATAATCAACTATTTCTATGGCCATGTTTAGTCATTACCAGAGGGTAGCGTTTCTCAATTCCCAAGTCGTCCTGCGTTTCTCCAGGTTCATGTCAGTCGTGCCTGGCGAATCCACTGAGATGGGCCAGCGGCCAGCGATGGCAAGGAACTTGCCGGTCTCCCGACAAATAGGTAACGTCGGGAACTTTTTGAAGGTAACATATAGAAGAAACCACGGTCCAATGGCTTCCAAGGACCATCATGGGAATGTCCCAAAAAGAACAGATTTAGTTTCGCTGATTTCATCGATTTTTCCCGGTAAAGATGCTGAGTAACCTACCATTCAGCAGTTGGTTGACCACCATTTCTGATGAACCCAATGATTTTCCCCCACAAGTTCTGGATGAAAGGCCCAGCCCTGGAGATTTCGTGAAATAGGGGTGCCCCCAAATCATCCGTTATAATGGTATGAACACCATTATAAACCATCCAGCTATGGGCCCATGACTATGAAATCGCCATGTTGAAGTTTCTGTATCCCCAGCATTCATTGACCGGAACATCCCACCAGCCATTCCGGCCTGGAAAATAACTTTCGACGACGTTCACCTCTTTTTCATCACCTCAATGCTGGCCCCAACCCCCGAGTCGAATAGAGGATGACCGTCCCCTCCTTTGGGAAAATGAACAGTATATGTATACACATGAGAGAGAGAGAGAGATATATATATATATATATATATGTACATACACACACAGAATATTAAGATACTATACAATGAATAGTATTGAACTATGTGTTTGACCATGTCACATACTAAATAACCAAGTTTGTGGAGAGATTCACCCAGCAGTGTGGAATCTTTCCAGCTAGATTGGTGGCTGAATCATCCACTTACGGTTCCTGAGATGCGGATCCCTGAAACTTATGGATGTTTAGGTGGCTATGCGATATATGCGATAGTTGGATGAGTTTATAAACCAGCCTAGAACCAGCAAAAAGTGGGGGTATACACTGTATATCGCCATAGTTACGGGGTTTATATATATATATATATTATAATATCTGTATATAGTGGTCATAGTGGTGCTTGTAAGCATCGCTATACCCACAAATAATCCCAGCATTTGAGATTGGAGCTACCCTCGGGTGATCAAACATGGCTTGCCTTAAAATCCTTTTTGTCGATGGGAGAGTCATTTTAAGAAATGGTGAATGGACAGGCTTTTCGGCAAGTCATGCTTGATTTACCAAATGCCCGCTTAAAACATATATATCAAAATGACATGTTTGTATCTTAACCCACTTTGCCAAGGCACACAATGCCAGATTCATTGAGTTGCCACGGAAAACTCACATGAAATTACAGGAAACCGGTGATCCGCCTAAGGCCTGCGGCCTGATCCCTGCGGGATATCCAGGGGAATCCAGGTCAAGCCAAGCAGCTGGCTTGCTGGCATCAAACACCCGAATAGTTAAACATCCGCAACATTGTTTATAATGGTGATTTAATGATGATTTAATGGTGATTTATCGTGTTTTATAGTGTTAACATAGTGCTTTAAATCAAATATATAATAGTGATTTAATGGTGATTTAATGATGATTAATGATGGTTATTGATAATCTGGTTGGTGGTATACCTACCCCTCTGAAAAATATGAGTTCGTCAGTTGGGATGATGACATTCCCTTAATATATGAGGGTAAATAAAAAGGATCCAAACCACCATCCAGTTATTCATGTGCGTATGTTGTGCAATTCTATGCGTAATTATATGTGGCACGAATATGTCGGATTGAATTGATGTGTGTGTGTATTATATATATATATATATATATTCTTTTTTGGGATCTTCGACCGGGTTTCGGAGTTTTTTTTGACCCATATACTTTTCCCATCTGTTGTGGATGGCTCAAAATTAGCAACCCCCAAAACGAAAATGGATGGTTTTAAACTGAAATCAACGAATTTGTTGGACCTACCCTCCCTCTCACATCTACATCCAAGCGACTTTTCAAATGAGTTACATTCACGTCCTAAGTCCAGGGCCGCGTTGGACTGTTTAGAGAAGTCCCGATTGCAAAATTCGGTCGAAAAATATGATGCCCCAAGACTCACCAATTTATATGACCAAAGCATGGCCCACTCATCGGAGACATTCATGGATTCCAAACTATGATTGGGTAGTTATAAATGGGCATATGATGAGGTACGCAAACCACAATATCATTGATTGGTGTGTCTGAGAAAAATATATACTGTATATATATATATGTATAATGGCATGTAATACTAAAATGGCATATACTATAATACTACAATATATATATATGTGTGCAATACTATAATGGCAGGTAATGGCCATTTCAATGATGAGAAATCGATGCTTCACCAGTGGATTTAGAGGTGGCTATCAGCGAAACAGCCACAGAATCAGCTGATTCAGGATCCAATATGCCACGGTGGACATCACTCGGAGTTTACATAATTTTACTTGCTTGAGTGCAGTAAGTGGAATTTCTGGGAAATGGTGGCAGCTCCTTGCAATGGAGGAGAGGACCATGGGTTTACCATGCTAGTGAACTGGCACGAACGGGTTCTGTCCCAGCATCTCCACCCTGAAGCTTCCACAGGGGAATGGCGTTACAATGTTTCAAAAGTATACAAAAGTACCTCCAAAATGGACTTCAAATTTGATCGTATGCGTGTTTTTTCCCAGCCATGTCTCACGGGCCAAGGCCAATTTCAATTAGTGAAAACCATATAAAACCACTGACTTAAACCCTATATCATCAACATCAAAAGAATATAAATAAAGAACAACATCATATCCTGAACCAAGTTTCTCCTTCAGAGATCTCATCCAACTCCTTGTCGCTGGACGCGAAGAACCGCCGTGGCGACCCTTCACGCTTCGAAACGCGCGAGGATCGCGGCGGCTCTGGCGGTGCCACGTCGCCCGGCGGCTCAGTTGGCTTCGCCATGGCCGCGAGCTTGAGCCCAGCCAAGCGTTGCGGTTTACTGCGACAGAAGGGCAACAAATGGAATACACCACAAAATATGGTCAGAAATATGGTACGTTTACGTAGCTCCATCAATTGGATCAATTGGATCCTGAAGATCTCCCATTAAATAAGGAAAAATGATAGGACACATTTTTAATAAAACAAGGTTTTTATCACTCAGAGTTTACGGGTTTTCACATCATGGGATCGCAGATGAGTGCCATAGTTCCTCGTGGCGCTCCATAGAAAGTGCCAAGTTGGTTTATAGTATAAATAAATAAACTATAGTGAATGGGAACATTTAATAAAGTTTCATCAAATATAGTTTATAAAATAGTTTATCATAGAATTGGATGATGGGAATATTTAATAAACTATATTTGATGGTAAAGACAATGGTTTCCTGTAAATGTTCCCTTAAACCAATCCCGTGACAGTACTATGTATATTAATAAGGTCCATAGGAGATCTACCCTCCGGTTATTTAACATGGCTAAGGGGAAAGGCCCGTTGGTAGATGATTTTGCTAGATATAAATTGGTGGTTTTCCATAGCCATGTTAGATTACCAAATGGTATAATATTTATAAGCAAGTTAGCTATGCAGGGTTCCTGGATGTTTGTGGTGGACATAGATCTTTAATTCCAAACCCATGGAGCCCTAGATTTCACAAACCTTCACTATGAATTTGGGGGGATCATTCCAATCCCCTCTGAGTCGAACATCAACAAGCCATCAGCTTGTGTCACAGCCAAGGAACACGTGGCTGAATCTTGCCAATGGCCATGCAACAGGAACCGATTTATTGGAGGTACCGAAATGTAAGGGCGTGTATAGTAAGGGGATATGCCCCCAAGTTCTATGGCATCTATGGCTTTATATGGTACAGTACCTCCATTTTAGGATCATTAAATTCCCATTGATTTAGATAACCCGGAAAAAAAAGAATGTTTCGCTGCCCATTTATCATATACCCTCCAGTAAATTAACATAGGCCCTGTTAGATAGGGGTTGGAAGTTTACTTTCCTCTAAAAATTGGTATTTTCAGGGTCCAACTGTTAATTTACCAGAGGGTACAGTATATCCTTCACCGTTCAGGGTAAAATTGGCTGCATCCTTCACGGCTACGACGGGATCCGTTTCTGGTCATCCCGCCATTTTGTCTTCGTTCACCCGCCATTCACCATCGAGTTTCTTGGCCAAAACATGTCTTTTTCTGTTGTACCTGGTATCTACATCACCCTCGACCTCGCACCGCTTTTTGATCCTCATAGCATCATCGCAGTCTTCCTTGGGCGTTGTTGCATGTCGTTGGTGGGTTCGTTGCCCTTCGCCTCCAAAAATGAATTTGAGTGGGATATAGAATTGTTGCAAATTCGCTGAAAATCAAGCTGTCAGCCATTGTCAACCTAGCAAATCAAAATGTTTCCAGCCTTCTAGATAAAAACACATGTAAGTAGAAACCCACTTATGTGTGGTGAAACGAGTCCCCCAAAAAATATGCTTAAGTCATTCAAGATCATCAGCCAGCGGAAAGTGAACAACATGTGAAACCAGCAGCCCAGGACCTGCCAGCAATACCTACTAGAGAGGTACTTTGCACAGCTAGTATAAGTGGGAATTCAATGGTAATACCCTCTGGTAAACTAACAGTTTGCTATTGAAAATGGTCATTTATAGTGGATTTTCCCATTGGAAATGGCGATTTTCTATAGCTATGTTAAATTACCAGAGGGTAACCTATCACCATTCACGATCTGAAATCACTTAAAGTGGGGTAATCAAATGGTAAATATGGTAATTTAGTAATTAACATGTAATAACTTATCACCATGTGAAATAACTCAATGGTTGGAATATCCCCAGTCATATGGCCTATGAACCACTTACACTTCCGGGGATGCACATCCAAGAACGCATTGGAGGCCAAGGCTACTCTGCCCTTCTACGACCAAGCAATGCCAAATCCACCATCCAAATCACTGGTAAAAATGGGTGTAATGGGAATATACCTATGGATTATCATAGGATTTAAATGGGATATGATATAAATGGAATTTAGTGGAATTTTAAATGGACCTTGTCCAAAGTCATTTCATAGCTTGGGAATGTCGGTCACTTATAAGTATGCTCAATGCGAAATGTCAGCCTGGCTCATTGAGAATGTGTCAAAACTCGGTGACACAGTTCCTATCCCAAAATGTGCTTCAATAGAGCATTCATTTCGGGTTTTTCTGTGACATCTCGCATACCCAGTAATCCAAGCAATAAACATTCCCTCTCAACTAGTTGTTGACGGATCACATGCTCGACCTGGGGATTCTTCAGAATTAGTGATATACCCCACACTAATCAAATTTGTTTTTTTTGGGAAAAAACTAATAGATAATTTTCCCATTAACATGTCCATTGAGTGAGGAGGATTTTCCATTGACACCTTTGATTACCAAAGGGCATATGAATTTTTAACCAAAGGGCACGCTGCATTTCAAGAGATTTCAAGTGCTCACTGCTCACCCTTTGCCGCAGGGCCGCAGCATGCCACAGCTCTTTTCCTCACCGCAGGTCCTGCAGTTTCGGTCGAAAATCGCCATCGCTCGCGTCGCTCGCCCCTCATGCCGCAAAGACCACATCCATGGGAGCCTTGACCTTATGAAAACGACCAAGCCGCTGCAGAAACCTGCAATAAAGCACTCCGAAATTGGTGCCAGGTACTGGGAGGGATATTGGAAAAGAACTGGAAGAGACGATGGGAAAAAACATGCACTTTCAAATTGGGAAATAATCGTTCTAGAGTGCGAATTTCAAACCATTATGGGGCAAAAAAATGGATGCAAACAACATTTACACAGCAACTATTCACCAGGTCAATTTACCCAGTCAGATTGGCAAGATTTCCAGCTCATGGGGAAGGATGGAATCCCCATTCCCGTGTTACGCTTCTCATATTTGAATGGTCCTGGAAGTAAGCAAATTGTTAGTAACAAGGGGCTGTACGGCTGTATGCCATTCTTCCGTGCCCAGCTGAAAATGATCCTTACATATACCATTGACCAGTTGAAAAGTCCCATTTTGCATGTGGTATAAGTCCCATTTTGCGTGTGGTATTTTCATTACTATTCCATGTCTTCGTTTGTATATATATATATATAATATATCGTGAGGCTTGTGACGAGGTCGGCGAATCATTTTTGCAGACTTCATTTTCTGCATGGATGATCCTGGAAGTTGATAGAGTGTCAGTCTTCAGATCATTTACCTCCTAACAATTGCGAATATCCGAAGCAAAATGCAAACCAATTACATAGCCGACATAGCTAATCCCATGTGTGGTTCCACCTCAATTCCGCTTTGTTTTAAATAGGGCACCCCTCAATCCACAGGTTGATCATGTATTGTAATTAAGATTGTTATTTTGCCGGTATGCCCCGTTCTCAAACACACCCCAAAATCACATTGTTTGCGCTATCCCATGATATCTCTGTCCGTCCCATTATATATATCCCCGAAAAATGGTTGGTCTAATGCAATTTTCAAACAACCCATCAACCCTAAGAATAAAGGCAATACTAGGGGAATCCTCTTTACAGCGCCAAGCAACAAATCTGGAATAGCCCAATGCCTCATCGCCCAACTTTTTCATGATCACGTCAAAGTCCTGTCGCGGCTATGGGTCAAGCTAGAGAGCCAATGTGTGATAGCAATCCAGTGTTCCTAGTGCACAATACGCACTTGACCTAGCCGTAGATTAAACATGATTAAACCCATATGGGGGTTCCATAAATAGAGGATTGCCATGGATTTCCACAATGGCTGGTTTATAATGGAAGATCCCATCTATAAATGGATGATTTGGGGGTACCCACATATTATTATTAAACCCATATATCTACCATGAACCACCATAACCAGTGTTCGACGCCTGCGACATCACATCCTCTCCGTTGATACTCTTCACCTCGATGTATTGGTAGGCGGGTCAAGGGAAGGCAGCAAAAATACAAGAACAACATGGAAAGAACATATGTTAATTTGTTAATCTATGAAAACCAATGATAATCTATAAAAACCTGTGTGATAACCTATCATAATCCGTGATAATCTACATTAAACCCATGCAAACAAAAGAGATATATCAATCCGACATACTTTGTATGTTTCCCATTGTGTGAAAAGCATCGTTCTATATCATATCTATATCTTACTAAAAAACCCGAATTCCATTCCACAATTAAACAACATCTTACTATAGCATGGTATTGCATATGACGGCAACCTTTCCAAGAGCGTGATGTTTGTAGAGGAAACAGGAGGAACCCTCTATTTGTGTTTGTCACCACTGTTCCAAAAAAAATGGGACCTGATTTCAAATATGTAGTTCCCCTACAAATCAAAAACGTACGGATCTAGCAACACAAAAGGGGAATATATTCAACTTCGAGATGATCAATACAGCTAGAGCATAGGCAGTTCATCCAACAAATTTGTGTATTGACTAGCAAGCATCAGAACAAACCCTCTGGTTTCTTTTTGGGTTTTCTCTGCAACTGCTCAGTGACATTGGGGGAGGCTATTCAGGTCTGAAATACCCGTGAGGACGTACCAGACGTACCACTCATACGGGGCTCCACCCGTTAGTGCTGGAAAATCGTCACATCTGGTGTCCAAAAATAGGGTGCCCCAGCAGTCAATTTATCATAAATATGTCTTTTTTAGCTAAGACTGGGGGTATATCCTGGGACAAACCGGGTGACCGAGTGATATGTCTGGCAATCCATGGCCAGTCATTGCAATATCCTGATGATCGATGGAGAACCCAACGAAGACTGCAACTCACCTGGTGTACAAACTGCAGCAACTGGTTAGAAAAGTGTGTGGTCAGCCGGTGCCGCATTCCGTGGTTATGCCATAAACGTGGCAAACATGAAGCCAATTTCATGTGCCAAAACTATGGCCCCACTGTCACTTTGTGAAGTGACCCACCAAAAATAGAATACTTTTCTGGGGATGAAATGTCCATATTTGATGGCCAGCGCGCAGAAAAACAATAAGACCAACGGAATTGAGACGCAAACTTGACAAAAAGACATGAAATCCACTGCAAAACGCCAAACGACACAGGATCCACAAACATCAAAATGGCAACGCCGCCACATTCAATTACCTACCCGGCGGGATGATTCTCAACACATTTGAACGGTGGCATCCTATTTGTGTTTGTAATAGTTCCTGAACCTGGCAAGGCCAATGCCCGATTCACCGGTGCGCTTTCCCACATGTTTTTTTCCCGCTTTTGAAAACATGTTCATCACCGGGTCTCTTGGTTCAAACTCAAGTATTTTGTAAGTTGTGCCCACCGAGAAATGGAGTTTTTGCGACGATATCCACTTAATTCTCAAAATTGTATGGATGTTTAAATATACAAACATCACTCTCTCTCACTCTCTCTCTCTCTCTATATATATATATGTATATATATATATATCATATATATCTAGTGGGTCAGCCATGGCACCACCATGCCAGCTTTGACTCCTAGTTCTGAGGCTTGGCCGGCAGGGTCGCCTCGGGACATGGCTAAAAAAAGTCTCCGAATGGATTGGCTGGGTGATATTTCATGGTATACGATGTATAACTGGTGATAATGTATGGTGATATAATGAATATATATATATATAATGGTTTTATCATGGAATATAGTGGGATTTCTCATCTCAGATATTGGTTTGTCATGTATCATGGTGATGTAATGGGATTTAACCAACAAACATGATGATTTGAGCCAAACACACATGGGAATTCAAGCAACAAACATAGGAGATGTACTGAGATATTGGTATGATAATGGGCATATAACGGGGATTTGACTTAATCAACCAAAACGATGGTATAATGTGGGCACAATGGAATATACCTATGGATTGCAATGGGATAAAAATAGGAAGAGTGGGATTTAGTGGAATGTATTACGCTATTTTGGGATTTCACCATCAATAATGGGGATAACCGCTTTAGTTTAACAGTTTAACAGTTTTCTATGGAACATCGCCATTTTGATAGGTAAATCATCGAGCTAAATGGGCCATCTATACTATAGTCATGTTAAATAACCGAATGGTAATTAGATTGGGGGACATATTCACATGGATGACTATGGCTGACCATGGAATATAGGATGTGTTTATGGTTTTCTATCCTTGGGGTATCGGGGATTGTTGGGTTGTTGGGTTGTTGGGTATATTCCCATTTGAATGGGACTTATATCACCCGATTGGGGGTCAACAGTGCCAAATCCAACACCCAAAGGTCACACAAGGTCTGTGCAAGACAAGATTGTATTCCATTTTGGGTGGTTTCATTACTATTTAATGCTAGGATAGGATAATCCCATCCCCTTAATATTGAACACCACTTAGATGGTCCCAACTATGTGTAAACCCCCCTGCTAAACTATGGTTTCTGGGGGTTGTTTAACATTAGGAGAGGGGATTATTTACATCACCACGCAAAAATCCATCGGACCCAATTGAACCCGAACTAACAGTTTGGACTGGGAGCCAATGAGGCCCCCAATAGGGACAAATAGAGGGGCTGGTCTTGTAACCCCAGTTGTCATGATTTGCCTAGTGACCTAGTGCTATGAAATGGTATTAAGGGTGGTACAGTAATCTTACTCGTCTTACTCTTAATGAAGCAATCAGGAAAAGGGCGACATTTTCACCAAAAACCTTTAGATTCCACCATTTTCGGATCATTTTGCGTGACTTTCCATTGGGCTGCCATTTCAAACATCATAAGACACCACAAAGAACACATCTTCATTCTTAACGGCCAGCCAAGGATTCTCATCCTGAAGAGGATTGTGATGACTTGCCGAAAAAATGAAAACGTACGGCTCTCTAGCTTTTTCGGCTAGCTGACCGAGACGGCTAGCAGGGGGCACACGAGGATTAAACCTCGATGGGTTGCCACCTATCTGAAAGGCAACTGGAAGATCTGGGTAATCAAATGAGCTGAGCAGAATGCTAAAACATCAAATAAGATCATAAAATCAAACAATTTCACCAAAAACTGGCCCAAACACAGTCATTGCAATTGATTTCATGGTTCCTGAAGTTAGTAAAAAGTGGCCACTTGACCATTATTCTCATCCAGTTTTGGCCATGTGTTGATCCCCTTACTATATAATTGTAATATATATTATAATTACAGTGATTGATTAAGACAATGGGCAGTCCAGTTACTGGGCTTACTTCCTACATTACTTAGAAGCGATTTATATTTGATGGCAGTTGCAAGTTCAAATCGAATCTACACTCCGTACACGACTAGAAGGAGGGCTGGTGAGCTGCTGGTGAGTGTTGCTGCAGTTCATACACCTTTATCTTATGGTGAATCTTCAATACGCCAAGAAACATATGTTTTTCTTGAGATCTGATCTCGGAGTGCTCCGTTCAAACTCGAACAACTGAAAAGGTGCCGGGTAGACTTTAACCTTCCCGTCATTCTAAAAACTAAAAAGTTCCTTAAAATTGCTGACCCCATAAAATCATTGGCTTCACTAAAAAGTCTCAAAAATCCCTAAGATTCGCCGGCAAATTTTGATACGGCGCGACAGAGGCCTTGGTACCAAGTGACCCACAAAGACGGGCTTGGCAATCTGTTTCACCTCAGCTTCGCCAGCCATGTCCACGGCTGTTAGATATGAACTCCAATATATTTCAATGGGAATCTGGATGGTAAAAAAACAACAACTTATACTTAGGTTTCACACTTGCTTGTCTTTTTTCATTCAGCTGTTTGGTACATGACCTCATGTTATTGCAACACATAGAATATGTAACCGCGATTGATCCCGAAATCGGTCACGTGGAACTCTATCCGTTCCTGGTGCCCGGACCATGGCTCCTTTAAAGTCCTGGCGATGGCATCGGATTTCAGCCATGTTTTCTGGCAAGAAACCATGGCTTTAGCTCTCCGAAGATAAGGATACAGTTCTCATATCCTCTGGTAAACATACAAAAAGCTATTGAAAATGGCCATAGAAATAGTGGATTTACCCAGCTATAAAATGGTGTATCTTTCCATAGTTTTTTGTATGTTTACCAGAGGGTATCTATATATATATAGATCCATTGGATCCATTCTTGTGGGAGGAATCGGTTCAACCATGGTTGTCCACTGTCAACAGAAATGGGCGCAGCGACAGAAACACAGAAACATCTCAAGACTCGTCCA
>Ga0126342_10010172_pt1 | contig 16826 bp, 15 predicted proteins | sample Cyp1metagenome_FD_92528 | JGI IMG/M metagenome (GOLD analysis project Ga0126342, IMG submission 92528) | Coral microbial communities from Lord Howe Island, Old Settlement Bay, Australia - Cyphastrea 1 metagenome | ecosystem: Host-associated > Invertebrates > Cnidaria > Coral ... | reverse complement strand
GGGTGCGGTCGTCGAACCCACAACGGAAACCAACATGGAACCCAACGAGTTTAACTTTTGGGGGGACCAGCTCCAGCAAATTCACCATAAAATTGTCACGTTTGTTTTTCTTTTGCTCCTTGTTGCTCTGTCCATCTCTTTCTTAGTTTGCTGATATTTGTTATCCTTTCATGTCGCTTGTTTTTTCTCTCTTCGCTGTCAGGTTTTCTGCCTGTTGCGGCTTACTTTGGAAGGTTGTGCGACGAACACGGAACCCAACACATATCCAAAAATAGGTCACGACCTTGGAACCTGAATAGTTATTAAAACGTGAGCGCAATACGAAGTGAAAAGTAGGGTCGCCCGAAAGTCACGCATTTGGAAGTCAAAAGTGGCAAAACATTACATTCTTGGACCATTTTGGAAGCTGGAATTTAGATAGTCAGACGCTCAGGTAGTCAGACAGACAGACAGACAGATAGACAGATAGATAGATAGATAGACAGACAGAGCAGACAGCCAGATAGCCAGACAGACAGAAGAAAATGGGAATTCAAGATCACACATTTTTGCTAGTGGGCGCCGCGTTCTGGGGACTTGATGGCGGCCGCTACGAAGAAACCCTCAAAGGCGGGTCAGGTTAACATGTGCCTCGGCGGTATTCAATTCATGTGCCGCCCCCCTCAGGTCAATATCGTTAAAAAGCGCCGGAAGCTGGAGGTGCCGCATGATGGGTCACTTGTGCAAGTTCGAGTTTCATTCCTTGTTTCATCCATCGAAGGACCACTACATCCTGGGAGACAGCCTGGGTGAGGGTCAATATGGCACGGTGCGTGCAGCCGTTGCCACAGTGGATCAGGCGCAGCACTCAGCATGCTTCGACATGGGTTGACTGCCGCCAGAATTTGGACACAGGCAACGGTGGCCGTGAAGACCACAAGTAAATGCACTTTTTGCATGGAGGTCGTCCGCGCCTCAGGCTGCCCGCCCCATGCAATGACCCACAATGATGTTCGGATCCGGCAGTCGTTTGATGCGACAGCAGCTCATCGCCAGACCATTATGGAGAAGCTGAGCCACCCTCACATCATCAGACTCCTTGACTCGTTCAGCGATGCCAGGACCCCTCGAGCCACTCCATTCACAGTTTTGTTTTTTGACCCTCTGCTACACATTGTTTGGTCACAGCTGTCACTCACAGCCCTTGGTAGATGTTGGGAGGACTGTGCGCATAGTGATGGAGCGTTGTGATGGAGACCTCGACCAACTTCTCGATGAAAGGACAAAGTTGCAGGACCAACGGGTGTTTCTATTGGCTGCACATCGCGGCGCGTCAAATTGAAGTTCAGTTTCAGGAAAGCGAAATGGGGAGCTATTGTGCTTCCATTTCCCTGGCCTTGGCCCACATGCACGGCACGGTTCCAAGGCTGTAGGCATGTAGGTTTCAGCACCTTGCACGTCTCAGGAGGCTTTAGTTCAGAATGTGATGCTGAGGTGCAGGCATTGTTCATCGTAGCTTGGCAGAATCGCCGGCAAGTCACGAAGTGGGAAGGGCTTCACTGCATTGCGGAAGCGGGCCCCTGGCTTCTCAGGCGACCTTAAGCCAGCAAACGTCTTCTTGAGCCTTGGATGGTTGTTGATTGTGTTGGCCTCTAGCATGCACGCTTTGCATACAGACGGTGACGTGCTACGTACACAAAGTGCAATTCAGAAACCGAGCCGTCAGACACTGAGGAAAGACAGCGTGGTGAAAGTCGGTGATCTGGGCGCTGCCACTATGTTGGTCAACAACAAGGTGGACGCAAATTTCACCACGTGGTGCCTCAGCTGCATGTGTGTGGCCGAGTGGTTCGGCATCAGTGGTCGTGGGGCTTGCAGCCTGCAACCGCAAGCCGCGCGAGGATCGCCACACCTGAGTTTTGCGCGCCAGAGCTTCTTGAAGCTCGAAGCAACAACAGTGCTATTTATGGACCAGAGGTTGCCGACCCAGCCTTGAAGGACAGTTGCTGTTCACATTTTTTCAACATGCTTCCCTTGATATGTAGTGGGCGCAGCACGTGCTGCTCAGGTTGATTGGTGGGCCCTCGGCATTCTTTCGTTCACGCTTGTGAGTTTCTTGGCAGAGAGGATGGGTTAGAAGGGATGGAAGGGGATATCAACTCCAGTCGAGCAATCACAGCATTGTCTCAGGTGGCTATTTTCCATTCAACGGATCGGATGAGGAATTAGCGCGCGAGGCCGGATGAGATCAAGAGAACCCCTTGTTGTTCCGTGTGGTTTTGGTTTTGGGTTTGGGTCCGTGCCAGGTCAGAGCAGGCATTAATTCTGTGGCTATGCCCTTGGATTTGTCAGGGCAGGCCGCGACCTTTGAAGTGTCAGTACTAGCGGAATGCACGGGCCACTGAAGGTCGTGGGCTTTTGGTGATGGCCAACCAACAACGTACGCAATGCAGGAAAAACATGCACGTTCCAAGTGGAAAATTCGACGTTTTTTTCCCCCATGGCATTTGAGTGTTTGGTGAGGCCATTGACTTCATCAAGTGCCTCCTTCAAAAGGAACCGTTCAACAAAGTTTGAAACTGCACAGCTTGAAACTTGAAATCGGTTTCTTCATTTTGCAGGAGCCGTCAGAAAGGTTGTGCGGGGTGGACTCTGTGAAAAGGCCTGAAAGTGAGACAATGCCATATCCGCGTCCAAACTTGCCACTGCTCCTTGCACGCAATGCTGCCGTTGTTTGTTCTAAGGCACTCCTTCTTGCGTGGCTTCGCTTGGGGCGATGAGGCGCCAAATTTTTTGCGGCCGAAACTTTGGTTTGGTGCGCGCCAGGGCACTCCAATGTTTGTATAGCGCTGACCCATGCTGACCCTTTACATGTTCTTTTCGGGTGGTTTTGGCTTGTTTAACCAAGACCTAAAATAAGTGGGGCCGCATGGTCAGTTAGTCAAAAATAGTTTTCTCTCTTTGAGCCTTCAAGGCTGCTTGTGATTGAGATGGGAAATTGATTGAGAGATCCCCGAAACAGAGGAGTTGGTGAGCAGATTATCCCTAGATTACAGCACGGCTGTACTTTTTCATCATCATTTCCGCATGTAGGCAGGCTTGCCTCCAAAACATTGCTCATATGCCACCCGGTTACATAACTATTGGCAGATACGAGTTGGAATTTGGCATCAGCACCTGTACACTTGTGACGAACCGTCACACGTGCATCGTTGATCCAACATGTCGGCGCTTTGTTCCCACTGTTGGCCGTTGAGGCCGTTGACAGTTTGCCCGGCATGCAGTCCTTGGATCAAGGCCTGGCGCCGGATTTTGATGAGTTTTTTTGCCGCGAATGTTTTTTGGATGCTAAATATCGCTAGAAACTTGTGGATGATTGTTCATGGTCATTGACCGCGCTTGGTAGGTGGTCGACATACTCAATGCACATATTCCCTGAGAGCAACCAGGGTATTTGGAAGACTCCTTTCCTCGTGAGAAAACCTGTTTTAACTCTCACTTTGATTATCGACCCACGATAGATCCATACCAAGAAGTCCACCATGCTTGAGTTCTGGCGCAACCACCAGCTGTTCGTGTAATGGTTGGGGTTGGCTGATTCAAAGAGGATCAAAGCGAGGCCCTCCGCCAGCTGCCAACGTGGAAGTGTCCATGCCTTGGAGCGGTGGGTCGTCAGAGTTGGTTCAGCCAAAGGTCATCAATCTGGTTATAAATTTCTTGGATATGGCCAGGAGTCAAAGATAGGGAAGTAGTTGTGGCCTACAATACAAGATTTACTGGGAAGGTTGTATTGCTATAATGGGAAGCCGTCCAGTTTGGAGGTGAGTGATTTTGACAGCTAGTGCATTCATGAAGACATGTTGACAACTACTATATAGCACTTTTCATTGATGCTTGATGACGATCCTGCTAGTCATCAAGCGTTGAGTCATGGGTAATCATGACTAGTCAGGCATGTCTCTGATGATCCAAAATTTGATTTACCGTCACGGACGGTGAAACATATCTGTCATGGTGCGATGAAATTGGATTATCGCGTTCAACGAGGGGATTAAAATATTTGTTGAAATATGTTTTGCTGCTGCGTATTGATGGCGGCGTTGGTTTTATGTATACTAGCTTATACTTATGATTATGATTCCTGATCACAGTTTTAAATCGCCAACATTAACGCAACGAGAATCTTACATCATGGTTGGGAATCATTGATGATGCGGATTGTTCAACAACCGGTCACCAACGTCACACGATGTGCTTGGTATCAACCCTTCAAACATTGGCAGATGAGTGTTGATCGCAGGCCCCTGAACCAACCAAAACGATAACAAAGAATCTGACATCCAAAATTGAAACGGACGAACCGTTGGTCCGAAGCTTGATTTTCAGGGCCCATCCTCCTCTGCTTATGAGAACATGTCACAAATTCGCATAGTTTGTGCCGGAATGTTCAGGGTAAATTGCCAGTGGCTTAGTGCATAATGACGGTATGATAGTGGCATATATGGCATAACGGGGTGCAATGATATAGTAATGATGCGGGCTCTGATTGTGGTAATACATTGCTTGCCGTGGATTGCCGAGGAAATTGGCTTCCGTGTCTTTGAGCACATCATGCTCCAGTCCCAAAGCCCAGCCACTGAAGCTGTGGGACGATGCGTCCTGATTTCCCAATGGGTTTGCGCAGTGTTGAGATAGCGGAAAACCATCCGTGCGCCAATTTGTTGTGGATGGTGAACCTGTATATCTGATAGCCTTTTTTTGCTTGAAGAGACAGGGTCAGGGTTGGTCACATCGGGAGCTTTAACCAGAGCTATTGAGATGTTTGCGCCAAGGCCTTCGAAGTGACAGGTGCACAGCGGTGAATCTGACAGGTTGGGAGAGCTGAGACACTGGTGAGAGGTTTGGCGCGTCAACAAACCAGTGGTTGGTGGATGATATACTTTGTCATTCATGGTGATGCTGTGTTGATTGATTTGTTTGTGGTTGACGGTGATATTGATAGTGCGGGGGCGTAGTTGGGCAAGATTTTTTTGCTTTTTTGCTTGTTGGCTGAATTGTTGATCAACAGTTTGCTCATGTTGTGTTGATGCTTGGAATCGATTTGGTGGAGTTTGGGAACGGTGCCCCGGTTGATTGTTGGCTCACCGTTCACATTCACTGATGGGTTTCCAGAAGGTCAAGATGTGATTAAAGGGTGTTGACAATGCTGTCCGCAAACAAACTGAGAGCGCATGCCAAAGCTTTGGAGCATCTGTCATCGCTGACCCCAAGGTTTTGTGGCTGAGTTTTTTGATTCCTAGACGTTGTAAACTTGTTTGTCTGCAGCCGATTGTTGTCCCCAAAAAATGGAGCTTCCAGCATTCGAGGTTCAATATGTCTTCCAAGCCAACAAGCATAGACAATGTGAGCCTGCATTGAAAATCCAGCTTCTGCAACCAAACACAATCGCCAACAAATGATTCCCATAGAACCATCCTTAAATAACCACTACTCATATGTTTGAGGGCGATGGCTGGGTACCTGTTAGTGGCATTGCTCCAGGCCCCAACGCCCCTGAGAAAAATTTGAAAGAGAATGAGGCGCGTGGATTTTTCACGCTTTGTTGGTACCTGGTTGGTCATACCATGAGCTGTTGAAGATAGCTGGCTCATTGGGTGCTAGTGATGAGTCACGATCCGCAGTGTCCGGTCTAAATTATTTTTTGTTTCGTTTTCGTGCTTCGTTTTTCGTTTTCGTTTTTCGCGTACTGAAAAAGAAAATAAATGGCGATGCTCAAAAGTTCCTTTCATTTGCAGTGCAAATATGTCAGTGTTTCATGGTGATTAATGTGATAATCGCGTTTATTGGGCACGGATCTCGGCAAACGTCGCATCGATCGTGAGCGAGGCTCATTAATATAACGTTATGATTAATCGTTATTCGTGCTCACGGAAGAATCAACATTGATCGCTTTTCACACGTGAATGCGCGATTTTTCAGGAGCATCGTAGTATTCACTTTTACACAATATGCATACAGTTTATGGACAAACTCCTGCACCACATGGGAGGTATAAAACAGCAAAGATAATGGGATGGACCAGCTACTAGCCAGCGCAGGTTTCTGTCCATACATACATACATATATACATATACATATGCATATACATATATACATATACAGTATACAGTATACAGTATACAGTATACAGTATACAGTATACAGTATACAGTATACAGTATACAGTATACAGTATACAGTATACATATACATATACATATACATATATACATATACATATACATATACATATACATATATACATATACATATACATATACATACATATACATACATACACATACATACACATACATACATACATACATACATACATACATTGCGAATGGGGTATAGACGAAACATCAAGTCTAACATCCCACATGCAGTTCCATATACAATCCAGCCAAACGGTCTCCGCAATGGTTGACCTAACATGGAAATTTCAAGGAAAACGGGTTCCAGGTTAACCTTCAAATCACCCTTCAAGGTTGCAGATCGCTTTGTGATAACTTGTTCAAAGTCCGTGTTGGCTGTTTCAGGGTGCAGTTTGGGTTCAGTTTGGGCCTGCATTGGGTTCCATGTCAGTTTTTGAGTGATTTTATTTGAAAAAGTTAGTTGCATGATTTCCTGAGGAACAAAATCCACTTGAAACCGTACCATAGGTTCAAGCTAGGAGACCTATGGAATAGCATGCAGGTGTGTGTATATATATATATTAATGTAGTGTGGTTCAATGTGATGTGATGTGATGTGATAAAACTGACATATGATACCTGGTACATGAGAAGTGATATTTGACATATTAGTTGGTATTGGGCAATATAATTAGTACATATGTATACCAGTAGTACCGCACAAGGCGGTGGCGGAAGTTTCAAAGATAGTAAACCTATAGGAGAGGTTGGTTGTTGTGAATCACGGTTGGCAGAGCGAATCCACTGATGGACCGAAAGGTGGTTGGAGTTGTGTTTCTGGAGTGGCTGCAATGGTTGCAGTGGTCACCTCACCACAACTGCTGGATGTAGTGTGGTGTAGTGCAGTTGTGGTTGTAGGTGTAGTTGTAGTTGTGGAGTTGTAGTTTTTAGTTGTAGTTGTAAAGCAGTGTAATTAGTGTAGTGTAGTTGCAGTTGCAGTTGTAGTTGTGGTGTGGTGTAAGTAGTGTAGTGCATTGTAGTGTACTGTAGTGTTGTGTGCTGTAGCGTGGTATAGTGTAGTGTAGTCTAGTGTATTGTAGTGTAAAGTAGTGTAGCTGTAGTTGTAGTGTAGTGTCGTGTAGTGCAATGTAGTGGTAGTTGCAGTTGTAGTGTAATGTAATGTAATTAGTGTAGCGTAGTGTTGTGTAACGTAGTGTAGTTGTAGTTGTATTTGTATTTGTAGCTGTAATGTACTGCAGTTTAATTAGTGTATTGTAGTGTAGTGTAGGTGCAATTGTTGGTGGTGGTGGTGGTGGTCGTAGCCGTAGCCGTAGCCGTAGTCGTAGTCGCAGTCGTAATCGTAGTCGTAGTAGTAGTAGTCGTAGTAGTAGTAGTAGTAGTCGTGGTGGTGGTGGTGGTGGTGGTCGTGGTAGTAGTAGTAGTAGTAGTAGTAGTTGCTGTTGTAGTAGTTGTAGTGTAATTTGCGTAGTGTAGCGTAATTAGATGTAATTAGTGTAGCGTTGTGTAATCAGTGTTGTGTAATGTAGCGTAGTATTTTTGTACTTGTTGTAGTAGTAGTAGTAGTAGTAGTAGTAGTAGTGTAGTGTAGTGGTACTTGTAGTTGTAGTTGTCTGTCTATCTATCTGTCTATCTGCAAGCTTGAAAACGAAGCTACTCTGAGAGACTTCCTCAGTTTTTCGAAGATTTCGAAGTTGACAACACCAAAAACGAAGCAATTCTGCGAGACTTCCTCATTTTTCGAAGATTTCGAAGCTGACAACATCAAAAACGAAGCAATTCTGCGAGACTTCCTTCAAATGTGAAAGTTGATTGCAGAGCTGACGGCCTTGTGCCAATGCATTTTGCGATTTTTCCAGTCCACCTGTCTAAAGTACTGCGCCTGCCACGAAAAAGTGATGCCAGGTCATACGAAGTGCTGCACCTGTCACGCAAAATCATTTCACAGCAAACCTGAAGATCCGATGCTCCAAAATGCAACCCTTCTCAGGAAATCAGCGCCCGGACCTCTTAACAGCTCTGATGAACATGTCTCTTGTACTGCGCCTGCCACAGAAAATGCCTCTTTGCAGATCTTCTTCAAGGTGCACAGTCCCTCGCCCCTGCCATGCGAAACGACATCTGAACGTCCAAAAGTGGTCCGAGCATGTGGTGTCTTTAATATTTTGACTTCGAAATGTGCTTCGCGCTTCGACATCACAACTTCCAGAAGTGGTCCGGAGCTGGTGTGTTTCGTACATTTTGACTTTGAAATGTGCTTCGCGCCACAACGGCGTTCACTTTTTCAACATCACAACTTCCAAAAGTGTTCCGGAGCTGCTGTGTTTTGTACATTTTGACTTCCAAATGTGATCCGCGCCACAACGGCGTGCACTTTTTCGCATCTCAACTTCCAAAAGTGCTCCGGAGCTGGTGTGTTTTGTACGTTTTGACTTCCAAATGTGCTTCGCGCCACAACGGCGTGCACTTTTTCGCATTTCAACTTCCAAAAGTGGTCCGAACATGAGGTGTTTTGCGCATTTTGACTTGGAAATGTGCTTCGCGCCACCACGGCGTGCGATTTTTCATCTCTCATTTGGCCAGCTGGCTCCGCACCCGCCGCTTTAGCAAGCCTACTTTTCGACCCTTCTGAGCCACAGATCATTGGAAAAAAACAGTGTTTCGCGACTTTCTTACCTTTTCGCGCACCTGGATCTTCTTTCTTCTTAGACTTTCTCTTTTTGAGCTTCTTTCTTCTTCTCTTCTCTTCTCTTCTCTCCTCTCCTCTCCTCTTCTCTTCTCTTCCCTTCACTTCCCTTCCCTTCCCTTCCCTTCTCTTCTCTCCTCTCCTCTCCTCTCCTCTTCTCTTCTCTTCCCTTCCCTTCCCTTCCCTTCGCTTCTCTTCTCTTCTCTTCTCTTCTCTTCTCTGACTCTTCCCATCGCTGCTTTTTTCATCTGTCCATATTGTCGGAAGTTTGACTTCTAAACTTCCTTCGGTAAGCATACAGCATACATATAGACGACACAGCATATTGTGGTGGCCAATGGCTTGTGCGTTTTCTGGTTAAACATGGCTGTTGCCTCAAGCTCCGTGCTTTGTGCTGCTCAGGTGGGGTCTTATTCTGTTCTTCATTCTGCTGGCATCAATCACCATTATGCAGCTGATTCTTGCGCGGTCGGGCCAGATGTTATTTGATCCACAAAGGAACATGTGGGGACAGGTAGAGGGTGAAAACATATTTTCAATATCTTCACTTTTTTTGATAGGTACAGCAAACCGTTAGATAAGAAACGAATAAGAACTTTCTAGCCTACCCTGAAAATCTTAAGTCCTATTTGTCGAAAATTGTGAAATTGTGAATGAGGGTACCCTTAATTCTTAAGGGGTTCGTTCTTCATGTTCATTTAGGGGTGCAGTTCCATTGAAAAATAGATAATACAACCGCTTGGCGGCTGAGCTGTCCTTGCAAGAATCAGGGAGACTTGTTCCAGCTACGCTTGGATCTGGCCTTGGTTGCTGAGGCGCTGCTGAACCACCGAAACCAGCGAACCCTAGGGTTCTTATTTCAATTGCCAGTAGATAGGAGTGAATCCAGCAATCCAGCCCTTGAAATTCTTAATGCACTGGGTTCTTAAACAGTGGTTTCACTGTAAATCATCATAAATCATCTATCAATGGGCCATTTTCCATAGCTATGTTAAATAACCAAAAGGTAAATATACAGCAACCACCAAGGTGCACAGTATATTTGCGAGCATTTGAATGCAGCATTTGCCTTACATGTAACCCAAATGTAGATAGATAATCGAAGATAAGTGGAGCAAATGGGGTTGGTCGAGATTACAGTATAGTGGGTTACAGCCGGTTATAGCCAACAGGTTGGGCTCTCTGAGCCCAGAAAACTGGATTTCCCCAAATACGGTCAGTCAGGAAATCCCTAATAAATGAAGGTTAATAGGAAATTCATCTATATAACTACAGGAAAATCCATGGCCATGTTTGATTAGAGAGTTTTTTTATACAGGAAGCTTTTTTGGCCCTGGTTCTAGGCGTGCTCATGGATGGAAAAACATAAAAACATCAGTTTTACTGTGGGTTTTGCAAAATTTGCTCCCAATCCCAAGCGTTCTATGTCAACGGGCTGTCGACCAAATGTAGGACAATTGCATGGTTGTTTTGCCATCAAGAGCTTGGTGAATTCGGAGCAAAAACATGATCACCTACTCACCTACTCTGGGCTCATAATTCTAGAACTGCTCGATTGTTTTCTCAATCTGATTTGATTACTTTTGGAGCCTGTTTGGGATAATAAATCTACTAATGAAATCTCTGATATTTTGGGAATGTCTTGAAACCACCAGATCCAGGAATCCGACACATTTTCAGGGCTGCTGTCGTTCTCTTCGCTATGAGGTATATGCTTGTGGGGGTCCTGGTAGAGGTGGTCGGTGTTTTGGCCCATGCCGAGCGCCTGGCCGTAATTCATTGAATGGGCGAGGGATCACATGGGTTCGGATAGGAATATTCCTGAATAAAGAAAAAGGTGGAACATCTCTTGATTGCAGGTATGGGCTTCAACATATTTCTGATTTGTGAGTTACTACGGTTCCCTAGTCAAGATTCAAGGTAAGTGGGGTCACACGTTCAATAATATCATGAGTCTACCAATCGACTTTCACTCAACTGCTAATTCTGTTTAGGTATCACCAGAACAGAACAAACTACCCATATTCTTCGAAGGTTCCAACATTCCAATCCCATTCAATCCCTTCCCCCACTATTGAATAAATACTTCCTGAGAAAGGCTGGAATAGTATTAGATCCTTTCATGACTTGAGGTCGTATATCGGGGGCACTCAATCGGGCGATGGGATTACTGAGGCTTCATTATGGTAATTAACATGTTTTTTCACCCCATGTTATCCAATGAATGGTTGACCCATAGGAATAAAACAGTTTCTGCTCATATCACCCAGTGCATGGGTTTGATATGTCATCCCCATTGGTTGATTGTGAAATCATTGTTCTCATCCATGTGTTTGAAGAACAGATTTACATTAACATAAATATAAAGAATTATCAATTATCCCTCAGTTTCCTGACAATCCCAATCCCAAATTGGCAGGAAAGAGAACATCACTGCTGCCTGGCATATGATCGTGGTTTCTGACAATTTTGTGGACCCCAAAATCATCCCAAAACGTTGCTTTGCAATAGAACAACCCATTGGAAACTGCAGTTTAAGAAGTGGACTCCTGAGAATCCTGATACATCTTTATCATATATGATCATTTCATCCCACAGAACTATGTTCTTTGTTTAAAAAAAATCATTGGGGGGTCAACTGTCAACTACTCACCATATCAGTCACTAGCTTCATCATCCCATTGGTGTCTCCAATGTTTTTCCATTAAGACTGCGAACATTGCGATATTATATATATATACATACGTATATATAATATATATATATATATATTATATATATGTATCATACAATGTCATAAATAGTCACATCATATTTTTGCAAAACACACTTGTTGTCACTTGTTGTCGGATCCTGTGGATCCACTGCACCTCCTGCCCTCCACGGGGCCTAGGTGTCCTTCATCGCGTCTTCCCTGAGGAAAAAGATGCAGCAACAAGGGCACGACCAGGATGGGCTGACGATGACAACATGAACCAATTTGGTTTCAACTGCCACCGTGATGTTGACAGTTCATCATGGTCATCAAATTTCGATCGATAAAAGTGACCAGATCACTTTTCTTTTTCATTTTTCGGAAAGTCTTGTGGGAATGTAAGTGTTCAGCCCAACCGAAAAGCAGCAGCTGGTGCTAGATCCATCTAGATCCAGTAGTGACTGGAACTGGTAGAGAACCCCTGAGGCCCTGCGTGTCATATTTGCGTTTGGGTTCTATCTGGTTTTTAACCATGGATCTGCATTACTCATCTGTATGTTTAAACACAAACTTGTGGCTGACACTGATGTTGCGCAGGACTCTGAGCTCAGTAGAACTGAACTGCAAGATATCCTGCTAGATCCAGAGATTACAGAGGTGCCATTGCCTCGGTGGGGTGAGCCACTGGTCACTGGTTGGTTATACATCCGTATACATCCGTATACATCCGTATAGCGGCTATAGCGTATATCATTGTTGGGTATAAGGGATGATACTAAGTAGACTAGCGATTCTAAGTAGACTAGCGATTGGGGATGATAGGCCAGAATTCACGAAATACCTGTGAAATGTGAAGCAACTAAATTATGAATGGGATGGGATGGAGGTATTTCTCATGGCTCACTTGTTTCAGGACAGCTCCCAGATTTTTGTTTGGGGGTTGCTGCACATTTTGTGTGGATGCTGATAGATGCTGATAGATGTTGATCGACCGTGGAGGGTGCATGTGTCAGCCGCCAACCAGATCACCGTTCACCATTTGGGCTTGTTGAAAAAGAGTGCATCCGAACAGTTCGGTTGATCATTGTGTTCTCACCAAAACCACTATATTTTACGGGTATCCCGGTATCCCTCATGTTTATAAGGACGAAGTCATTGGCATCAGAATTCTGGGAACATGATATCGCCACACCATCACAGCTTGGTACAGGTACTCCAGTCCGTGCAAGTTGATTTGAAACTTGGCTGCCTTTCCCAACAGCATCCTACATCTTCCGGCTGGCCTTCATGATTTTCAGGAACAAACACATTTGTCAAACATTGATTAATGTAAACGGACGCCCACATATCTTATTAGTCCATATTGATTCTTAATTGATATAAATATAAATTGTCTAAAACATGAGCATTTTAAAACTTAGGTGCTTGAAAATAAAGGCCTTGAAGATTCCCAGGTCCAAATTCAGCAGTCAGGTCACTAAAGATGGTGGGCGGGTTGCCCCCAGCAATGGGACTTCGCCCAGGGTTGCATTGATGGAGTTGGTGAACATTGCCTATGAAGACGCGGAGAAGAACGGCGGTTCCATGACTTTTGAGAAGCCACTTGGTGCGAGCGGTTGGGACGGTGGGAGCAATAGATTGGTGTTGATTTCTCCAGGCAAGTCTTGTTCGAATCTTGGAGATGATGGTGATATTTCATCATTTTACTCACTGAATATGTGAGGCACTTTGCCGCCTTATATTGGTTTCGGGGGTCGCTGACGGGGTACCCCATGGTACCCCAAGAAATGTTCATGACTGGATGATGATGAACAGGACACTGGATGATACTGTTCCGCATATATATATACATGTATATACATCACCCTTTCAAGAACTACCTGTGTGCACCTTTTACGGTTATTTATTGTACCGTGTTAATCCCATACTTTGAATCATCATCTTTCCCCATTTTTCAGCACCGGGCCATGTGTGAATGGATAAGGTGGATGGTACTGGTATCACATGGCATCACCTATCCCCCAGTACTCATGGCCATGGAACACCCCAAATTTACTCTTTAGAAATTCTTAAGCATTGAAGTATGATGATATATATATATATATATATCATTACATATATAATATGACAAATAACATATATTATATATATATATGTTCAAGGGACTGCTTCACTGCTTTTGTTTCTATACATATGTATATATATAATCATATATATATATGCATGATTATATATATATATGTATATATGTATGTATACACGTTGCTAAAGAGTACATTTTTCCTTGGGTATTTTGAAAGACAGATGATCGCAGAAGCGACCAAGGATCGTAAGTTTGGCTGCTTGACTTAGGGATGATGGGGCGATTGGCCGTCGATGCATGTTCCATGGGATACAAGAAATATAGTGGTGTTAGATACGTGATAGTGTGGTTTTAAACTGGACATGCTGATGGTTTGCTAGGGATCATACTCAAAGATCAAGCGGTGGATGATCAAGATTTCCACTAATCGGTTCATTCTGACAGAATTTGGCAATTGTTGGTGTATGGATGTTTGTTGACGTTGTCTACCATGAAGGAACTGTGCAAATTGACGTTTGTTCTCAAAAGGGTTTGTAGATTGTAGGTCTATGTCCATCAACACGATCAGGCAGTTGGTTTCCTGCCTTGCATGGCATTCTCGGAGGAAAAATACAGAGAACATGCCGCACAGAGCCTGAAATGGATCAAAACTGAAGTCAGATGCTGCAGGTGCATCTTAGTGCTATTTGGATGCATCATTTCCCAGGTCTTGAACGGCCGAGGGCAAAACACCGCCTCCGTGAAGGATACCTCTGAACTCCTCAGGAGCCGGAAAGTCTGGGGACCTCATTGGACATGAAATGTCGATGGTCAACGATGGTTAATGATGGTTAGTGAATGTCAATGATGGTTAAATGTCAGTTTTTTTAATCAGCACCCTCGATAAATCTGCCGAAGTGTAGTGCAGTAAATGCTCAGAAGATCTCAGATCCCAATTCAAAATGGGTAAATATAGTTGATGATCTCAGATCCCATATTTTTATACCATATATATGTATACTATGGCTTGCTGGCTCCTGGCTCCAGTGGTTTCCTTCTCCTGCGCACGGTCTGTGGCCCCATCGCTCCCATCGCCATGGCCCCGAGTTTGGAGACCTCTCCGCAGTATGTGGTCACTTCATGGCTGCCTGGGAAGATGCAACTGTTTCATGGACTGCACACCTGAGTTGATGATAGTTGATGATAGTTGATGATAGTTGATGATAGTTGTTGGTAGTTAAAGATAGTTGCTGATAGCTGGTGATAGTTGAATAAAGTTGAAGATAGTTGATGGTAGTTAAATATAGTTGATAGTTGAAGATGGTTGATGTTAGTTGATGATAGTTGATGATAGTTGATGATAGTTGTTGGTAGTTAAAGATAGTTGCTGATAGTTGGTGATAGTTGAATAAAGTTGAAGATAGTTGATGGTAGTTAAATATAGTTGATAGTTGAAGATGGTTGATGTTAGTTGATGATAGTTGATGATAGTTGATGATAGTTGATGATAGTTGATCATAGTTGATGATATACGATGATAGTGATGATAGTTGATGATAATTGATGATACTTGTTGGTAGTTGAAGATAGTTGATGATAGTTGATGATAGTTGAAGGTAGTTGACGATAGTTGATGATACATGATGATAGTTGATGACAGCTGATGATAGTTGAAGACAGTTGATGATAGTTGAATATAGACTAATATAGTTGATGATGGTTGAAGATAGTTGGTGATATTTGATGATAGTTGCAGATAGTTGATGATAGTTTATGATATATAGCTGAAGATAGTTGATGATGGTTGAAGATAGTTGGTGATAGTTGAAGATGTTTGAAGATACTTGATCGTAGTTGATGATAGTTGATGATAGTTGATGATAGATGATGATAGTTGATGATAGTTGATGATAGTTGATGATGGTGATGATGATGGTGATGATGATGACCATGATGATGATAATGATGTTGATGATGATTATGATGATGATGATAGTCATGCAATGATACATTGGTTAACTATGTATAGTGGATGATAGTTGATGATAGTGAATCAGAGTTGATGATAGTTGATGATAGTTGATGGTAGGAGTTGATGAATACAATATGGGATTATACTTTCCAATAATTCATTGGCCATTTCAGGAACCTAAATTGGAGGTACCAACCATATACAATAAGGTGTATGTAAGGGCTATGCATGGGGATATACCCCAAAATATGGCCTTTATATGGTACAGTACCTCCAGTTTAGGTACCTGAAATGGCCATTGAACAATACCCAGCACATTGGGTATTACATATCATGATCCATTATTGGAATCCCTATCAACCAAGCAGTACGAATCGACCACATTGTGGGTTTTGAACACTGCTCATGTGAGTTGATGATACCCTCTGGTGAACTAACAGTTTGCTGTGGAAAATCACCATTTTTAATGGGTAAATCAAGTATTTCTATGGCCATGTTCAATAGCTACGTTAAATTACCAGAGGGTAAATGATGATAGTCCATGGATGTCCACGGTCGAGTCAGGAGTAAGACTGCCTTCGGCTGCCTTCTTTGGGATGCTCGAGGGTGTACCTTCCAGGGACCAACCAACTTCCGGCTGCACATGTCAGAGATCATCATGATCAGTGCTCATTGTTCCATATTTTACCATATTTTACCAAGTTTTACTTTATAGAATATTTTACCTATATATGACCTAGAATATCCTATGATATCCTATGAGTATCATATAATTCTCCTGGATCCCGCAAGTCTGGTGGATCAAATCCCACATCCCCATCTTGATCGCGCCGCTTGCACCCCAGGTTGCTGGACCCACGACTCCCAGACACTGCGGACTTGGAATCGGTGGCCATTCCACGGCCCCTGAATCTTGGCCATGGAATCTGATCGTTTCAGAGGGCCGTGAAAGGATGTAAAAGCTGAACATGATATAATATTATAAATATATATATATATATATACGATATAATATAAAATAATATACTGTGATATAATATAATATAATAAAATATAATATAATATAATATAACATAATATAATATAATATAATGAAATATAATATAATATAACATAATATAATTTGATATAACATAATATAATATAATATAATAATATATATATAATATAATATAACATAATATAATATAATTTAATACAATATAATATAATATAATATATATATAATATAAACTAAT
>Ga0126342_10010171_pt1 | contig 16827 bp, 9 predicted proteins | sample Cyp1metagenome_FD_92528 | JGI IMG/M metagenome (GOLD analysis project Ga0126342, IMG submission 92528) | Coral microbial communities from Lord Howe Island, Old Settlement Bay, Australia - Cyphastrea 1 metagenome | ecosystem: Host-associated > Invertebrates > Cnidaria > Coral ... | reverse complement strand
GTGGAGCCAACTTGCAGGGAACATGCCTGGTCATCTAGCCTTAATAAGGGGAAATGAAAGTCATATTGGGGACTACAACCTGATTTTTTTTGTGCTTTTTTTTGTGGTATGAATTGTGGTCACCGTTAGTGTCACGAGGCAGAGCCCAAGTTATATATGTTATATAGATATAATTTATCAACTACAGGGTATGTCAACTATAGTAATTCTAGGAGATCCCCATAATTTCAATGGGTTTTACCTTCTAAACTGTTACAACTTGCGAACTGGAAAGATCCACCATCTTTAACGGTAAATCCACGAACTAAAGGAGAGACACGTCAAATTCTACGGAAATAGTGATGATGTAGTTCCTATCTTTTCGGGGTTACTATAGGCTATATGTATTATGTATATATATATATATTATAAAATTGTTCATGAACAGATGAATTATGTTCAACCTGAAAAATGGGATGGCTGTTGGTTCTTGGGTCTTTAGCACCACGTTGGGGGAATCTCTTGGAGCCCTTTAGGGGACTATGTCTGTTTGGACAATGGAACAACCGTGATTATTTTGAGGTACCCTCTGGTTATTTAACATAGCCATGCAAAATGGCCCATTTATAGATGGTTTACCTATAAAAAATGGTGTTTTTGCATGGCTATGTTAAATAACCAGATGGTACATACCCAAATCATCATTGTACATCCAGCAACTGCTTGGTAGCCACGGTAGTAAAGACCCAAGAACGTGGTAGTCCTAAGCGCCACTTGACTTTCAGCGATGGAATTTCAGTTTTCAATTCCTGATGATCAATGATGAGAATCATCTTGGTGCAGTTAAGTGGAACAAAAATGCTACAGCTATGGTGAAAACCCCCAAAAAATTGACCATAGGGAGCTCTGGGCACTTTTTTGGTCAGGCTGGGTATCAAGCCGAAAAGCAAACCGGAGGCGGGGACCGAGGGACCGAGTCCCTGGAGATCTGATGAGGATCATTTGGGTCGCTGGGGATTTTCATCTTCAATTTCCCAATAAATAAAGGAAAATCCACAGAAATCCATGGGAAATCTATGGAAATCCATAGAAAAATGGGAAAAACCATGAACATCATGATGAACAACTATAACTGGTTGGTGGTTTGGAACATGAGTCTTATTTTTCCATTTCATATATGGGATAATGGATGGTTAATGGATGGTATAGATGTTTGACAAAATCTGGGACTGGTGGTTTCAAACATGACTTTTATTTCTCCATTTCATATATGGGATGTAATCCGAAACCCATTGACGAACTCCATCATTTTTTAAGATGGGCACAGCCAGCACCACCAACCAGTTTTTTATTGTTAAACCATCTGAACCAAAAAACAACCCTCTGGTAAACATACAAAAAACTATGGAAAGATCCACCATGTTCAATGGGTAAATCCACGAACTAAATCACCATTTTCAAGTTCGCAAACTGTAAAAAACATACCAGAGGGAAACATAGGGAAACCTATGTTTTCTGAGGGCCTTGTGGGGGGAACTCCGTGGGCCATCAGAAAGCGAGATTCCTAATGATTCGGGATAGGTAAATCCTTCTTGTTTATTACAAAGATGGTGAAATCTGGATGTTTTATGTTTTAAATCCCCATTGTTTCGATGGCAACATTTTCCATTTTTGTTGGTTAAATCTTATTTTTCGGATGTTTAAATCAGTTAAATCTCAATTTTTTGGAAGGTTAAATCAGTTAAATCTCAATTTTTTGGATGGTTAATTCCTATGTCTAGCCAGGAGGAGGAGAAAGGCGCCATGGAAGTGGCTCCCATGGAGCCACCGAAGCCGTGGGATGTGCTCAGATGGAGAGATCTGGTGCTCCTGAAGACCTTCTTAAGACCTTCTTATATATACCCATAGGATCCATGTTGTTAGTGATAATTCACCATTAACAAAGGGGTAAAATGAGTCGTTGGGATTTTCTGGGGATGTTCATTGATGTTCATATTACCCATAGGATCCATGTATGTTATAAGTACCATAAACCATAGGAATACTAGTTCGTTATTTGCGTACCATAAACCAGTTCGTGACATTGGAGTTATGTTCACCAACTTAGATATCGTGGCCGGGGGCCTCACATTGTAGGTGATATATCTATAGTTAATGGGATTATAATCCATTTATCACTGGGGGGGCACCACCTTGTATTGATGGATCGCCATTCCCCATAGGATCCATGGTGCTGGTATATATGCTAACATTTGGGATATATTGATGGTAAATGTTACATTGATGGGATCCATGTTACCATATATAGCATACATGGATCCTATGGGATAGGGAATATTCTAAATCTTGTTTTATGGCTTTATTTTACCTATAGAATCATCCCCATCTGGTTGAAGGACTAATTATCAATCTTGGTAGATTTGATCACGACCGAACCCTGTTCTCCCGAAGCCTGGAATCATGGTTTAGATATAGGGAAATCATCCCCTTTTATGGCCCAACAATTCAGGTGAGTGAAATATTATAATTTACCCAGATAAATGGTAACAAGATATAGATGATTACCCTGGAACTTGTTTGGTAATATATTAATCTAGTAATTCTAAGTATATATATATATACATGGATAGCATACATAGATGTTTAGCTATTACAATTCTACCAATATATTCCTAAATATATTGATTCTCATAAAGCATAGATAAATCCATAGATTTCGAAAAATTCTGAGGCCAGTTATCCCCATCTTCCATAGTTCCCTGAGCTGGTTAAGAACGGATTTCCCACTTCAGCGACTGTGATAATCCCAAATACATAAAGGATACAGGATGGGCCCCCCCAGTTATAAGTGGGTTTATAAACCATTATAAGCCCTATTAACTATAGTTATATCTACCATAAAGCCACTTATAAGGCAACTTAGCTATCTTGGGGGCCCCATCCTGTAGGATAACCAACCGTTTTTTTTTTAACCAACCAACAGGCTTTTGAACACTGCTCATTTGTGTATGGATGGGGTAGCCCTCCATCCATCACTTCAAGTGGCCTTGAGCAATCTGTAGATTTAACCAACAATGATCCGATGATGGTACTTTCTGGGGATATGTTTAATGGGAAAATCCAGCAATATCATAGGTCCTATGGTACATCATAGGGATTATCTTGAGCGGAAGTCTTGGAAGTCTTGGATACGGGTTGATACGGGTTTAGGGTAAGTACCTACCTCATCATTTCCACTGGGATAATGCACTGGAAATGGTGTTTGGGATTTGGGGCTGCAACAGGCTTGATATGGGTTGATAGTTGATCATGTTTCTAAACCAAAAGACAATGATTGATGATAGATGATCGGGGGAATACGGCTTAAGATTCCAGTGATGATGTATGAACTATGATGCGATTTTACGGATCTAAAAAAGGACATTTTGGAGATGTGCTAAGAAGATCATGGGATTTTCATGCATACTGGTTGGTGGTTTGGAACATGTTTTATTTTTCCCATCATATTGTGAAGAATAATATAATCCCAACTGACGAACTCACTCCATCATCTTTCAGAGGGGTTTTGGTATACCACCAACCAGGTATCTGGGTAAATTATAACGACCTCACTGTGACCTCACTGGAATCATGGTTAATAAGGGAAATCATCCCCAAATGGCCTTAATTCAGGTTAGTGAAATATTATAATTTACCCAGAGGTATGAACTGGTAAAATGATGATGAACCTAGCATTTTATGGGTGTATTTCACCAGGACTCCTCATTCCCCTGGCTAGTGGATTATCCTATCATCCTATGATTTTCCTATGATTTTCCAATAGTTTTCCTATGTTTATCCTATGATTATCCATATTCAAACATATCAAACCATATAAAAATTATATAAAATCATATTCAACCATAGAATCAATAACTGGTTGGTGGGGGCTACCTACCCCTCAAGACATATAAAACCAGTAAGAATCATGGGATTTTTCAGCGGCTTAACAGCTCCAGATGCTAAGGCTGGTCCCTGCTCGCATCCAGAAACCCACGGATCCAAGGGAACTGGTTCGATGGCTCAGGACACTGAGAACTGAGCTATGGCAACCGCTGTGGGTTGCAACCTTTGGTTGAAATATGGTTTTATATGGTTTTTATATGGTGTAACATGGTTTTTATATGGTTTTATATGGTTTTTATATGGTGTAACATGGTTTTTATATGGTTTTATATGGTTTTTATATGGTGTAACATGGTTTTTATATGGTTTTATATGGTTTTTATATGGTTTTATATGTTGGAATATGGATACTCATAGGATAATCATAGAAAAAACCATAGGAACATCATAGGCTAGTGGATATGGCAAAGTAAAATCATTATACATTATGCTCTTCGATATGGAAAAACAAACTGGTTACTGGAAACTTGAAACTTCAGAAAGAAAGGCGAAATAATATATGGCTAAGCCGCTAAGCTTTGGCCTTGCGAAAGTGATCCTTTCATTCTCTTGGATTTGCTTCTCAGGAATCCTCCAAAAAATGACACTAGGATTCCCTTACCCTCTGGTTATGACTAACAGTTTGCGAACTTGAAAATGACCCAGTCGAAATCATATGGATTTTCCCATTGATAGCATGGTGGATCTTTCCAGTTCGTTTTTTGTTAATGTTTACCAGGCCGGGTAATCGATGCCCCGTTTCTAGTGGATTGACAATCATCGACTCAGCCTGCATCCAGGTCGGTCGAGGCAATCTCCCCCGGACTGGTAGTGAATCTCAAGCTATGGTCCACAATAGTGGTTATTAATGGTGAATGGTTATTAATGGTTAGTAATAGTTCATAATCATGGTTATTGATGGTAATGGTTAATCTGGGTAAACTTGATCACGACCGCTTCGCCTGTTCCCCCGAAGCCTGTTCCCCCGAAGCCTGGAGTCATGTTTTTTTTTTTGGGGAAATCATCCCCTTTGATGGCCCAACAATTCAGGTGAGTGAAAAAAACATACCCAGAATCATAGTTATCCCATTCACATTCATTAAAATCCATACAGAACCCCCATGAAAATCACTATTTTTCATGGGAAGATCACCATATTCTATATATTCCGCTTATATTCCATATAATGTGGTTAAAGCAATGATAAACCATAGATTTCCCTGTGAAAAAAATGTTTTTTTTTTTTTTTTTCCCATCGGCATTTTTATAGGTAGCCTTGATGAATCACCAGTTGGCGATCTTCCAACTGGTCCTTGCGTAAGTATCTCTTAATAGATGTTACTAGTATATGTATTAATACATTGATAGATGTATAATATATAATATATGTATTCATAGATGTATATGTATAATATGTATTGAACTATGTATTGATATATGTATTGATATATGTATTGATATAATATGTATAGATATATGTATTGATATATGTATTGATATATGTATGTTATATTGTATAGTATGTAGATATCACACATACAAAATCATGCTCAATAAATTTACATAAGAGAAGATGTCTCGGATACAGAAAATCAAAACATCACGACGTTGACACGCCTCGAGGCTGAGACGTTGGCGATCGGAGCTCTCTTGGTGGACTCCAAGAAGTCCAGGATTCTGTGAGTAGTCCATGGGTTGGTTGCTCAAGTTACATGGGTTTACCCGGCCTGGTAAACTTAACATATGGTGATTATCCATTAATGGTGTTTTAATGGGATTCAATGGTGATTCAATGGTGATTCAATGGGATTTAATGGGATTTAATGGGATATATGATGGTATACCCTCTGGTAAACTAACAGTTTGCTATTGAAAATGGCAATGGCCCAGTCGAAATAGTGGATTTTCCCATTAATAGCATGGTGGATCTTTCCCATTCAGTCCTTGCCGGAAAGAAAGTCAAAAAAAATGGGAAAGATTACCCTCCAGTAAACATACAAAAAGATATGGAAAATGGAGCATTTATGAATGAATTAGCTATGAAAATAAGGTGATTTTCCAGTTCGCTATGTTAAATTAGCAGAGGGTACATGGTTTTATGTAGGTTTGGTGCTAGATTCATTAGGGATGAAAACAACTCCAATAAATATATGGTTTTTGATACGCACATCACTTATTGGAGTTGCTTTAATCCCTATCATCATCATGATTTTTTGATACATCACTGTGAATCATCAAAAATTTGGTATCATCATCATATACCCTGTATGTCTCACATGACGACCCTGGCCCTGGCAGGCAGTTATCGGGCTTGGGTTTATCTAGAGATGGGAATCCTCCATCCCATGATGTTAGAATTTCCATGGCATGGGATGATCATGAAGCATGGGATACTCCCCATTTTTCACGCCCGCAACGCGGCAGCACCGTTAAGAAACGTGGTTGGTTGATGTTTCATCGCCGAATTCATCTGACGACAGGAGGGGTTGGTTTTTTTCTGTTGTTTTTGGTGGGTGAAACCCCAAAGAAAGGGGTGAAATGGCATTCAACAGCCAGGTGGGTCGAACTTAATGTTAAACCAGGACAGGATGAACAAAGGAGTATGAAATTGCAAGTGCACCTAACAATCAGCTACTGATTAATATGTTCTGATATGTTATCCAGATATTCAGCTTGTATCCAACCTTTATATTCCAATTCTAAGTTGAAATTGAACCTGGGAGGGTTGAACCGGTGGTTGAATTCTCATGTGAAAATTGTCTCCCAAATGGACCCGAGGACAACTGTGGTAAACTGCCATAAGCCATCCCATTCACCAAGTCATTCTACATCCCAATTAGGGGTGTACTCAATTCTCTAAACATCGGGCATGGTTTGTGGTTTGGCACATGAATTTTATGACTTTCCATATGTTGGGAATGTCATCATCCCAACTGACTTTCACTCCATCATTTTTCAGAAGGGGTAGGTAGCCCCCACCAACCAGTTATTGATTCTATGGTTGAATATGATTTTATATGATTTTATATGGTTTTATATGTTGGAATATGGATACTCATAGGATAATCATAGAAAAAACCATAGGAAAACCATAGGAAAAAACCATTGAGATTCTGAGACCATCGATCTCCAGACGAAAACTCCATCTCCAGCACTGTCAAGTCATGTCAGCCGCTGTTAGCCGTGCAGGATGGATTTGTTGGACTCGGGTTACAATAGCCCGCATCCTAGTTGCTGACCATTGCTTTTATGGTGACTACTTGGTGGCTCATCCCACTTAGTAAGTGGGTTATAACCCCTGTTATAAATGGGATAAGTAGGGTTAATCCACTTATAACTGGGGTTATAACACACTTACTAAGTGGGATGACCCACCAAGTATGGCGTGATCTATTTTTTTTCAATGGGAACATCATCTGAATCCAAGCGACTTTTTTTTTTTTTCGTTTTTCAATGGGAAAAGTAGTTGCATCCAAAACCATGTGGCTAACTGGATTCCCAGAAACTCAGAGTACAGGAACTGTATTCAAAAATTCTTCCATTGAATCTTCTTCCACGAAGTATGCGATCGTTTTTTTCCATGGAACTCAGGGTACACCTTCGAGCCCAATGAAGCCTTGCCCGTGTGGTTCCTTGAAGATGAGGATAAGTACAATAAGCCGCTTGGCCAACGAAGGATGTGGATAGTGATGGTTCCCAGTGGCCTTCCAACCAACTATCGATTTGGCAAATCCACCATGGCTTTGCCAGATCTCTGTTAACGAAAACCCGGAGTTCGTTTACCCTCTGGTAAACTGTTACATAACTATGGAAAGATCCACCATTTTCAATGGGTAAATCCACTATAAATGGTCATTTTCAATAGCTATGTTAAATTACCAGAGGGTAGTTTAGTTATGTGTAGTTCACCCCAGTGATAAATTTAGCTAAGGCTATTTCTACTCTACTACTTATCAATGGTGTGAACTAACCCACAAAGAGTTTGTTTTTGAACATGTTTACCAGGTTACCATATTTATCTATATTTATGAGTTGCAACCATCAATGACCATCATTCCTTGATTCCTCGATTTCGAGTCGGCCTATCTAACATCTCAACATTTTATTTGCAGTGTATTGTTCATGTTATGGTAGATATATATTGTTTTTTATTCACCAAGAAACATAACTTGGGGGGCATCACATTGTAAGCATCTAGCTGATAGATTTATATACTATAAACAAATGCTTCAAAATCTAGATGCCTATTTTCTTTTAACATAAGCATCTAGCACTTCTGGGGGGCTCAAAACTTTGGGAGTAAATCATTTCGAGCCCTGTTGGTTCATCCTCTGATCGTGAAAACTTGGAAGGCCACCAGTGGCCACAGATTTTCTTCATATGTTTTGTAGGTATTGAACCAAGCACGTGGGGTTGACATATTTTGTCGCAAAAATAATGATTGTGATCATTTCAGTGGTGCCCCCATAAAACCCACCTGGTCACCATCCTAGCGGGTTTTAGATGATTTTTGATGGATACCCTCTGGTAAACTAACAGAACTATGGCAACTATCGAAAATCACGATTTTTAATGGGTAAATCAACTATTTCGACTGGGCCATTTTCAATAGCTATGCTAGTTTACCAGAGGATATCCCCACGATATCCCTGGTTTTTTTTCTATATTTTTGTCAAGGCCTGAGCTGCCGATCAGCAAGGAGCAGATGAATCAGCCTGGGGGCCCATTTTTGCCTTGTCAGATCCACAGGGGCGGTAGATCTGGAAGTCCCAATGCACTCAGCAACCATATAAGGACCATATATGACTGGTTGGTGGTTTGGAACATTTTTTATTGTCCATTTCATATATGGGATGCCATCCTTCCCATTGACTTTCATATTTTTCAGAGGGGTAGGGCAACCACCAACCAGATATGAATATAGTAGACCAACTAGAATAAACCCAGAGAATTCACCTTCTTTTTGTTAAAACTTAGCTATCTACTTGGGCAGTGAACCAGTGAAGCGTTCGCGGATGGATGTCACCATAATCGCATAGTTATAGGATCTTATAGGGGCCACATCACAAAAATGGGGTTTATTTCACCATCGTTATAGCAATTTTTGTGTTCCACCTCAACTGTGCTCCCAAGCCAGACTCAACATTACCAATTTGAGTTGTCGCACACATGTCGCAAACTTAACAATTACTCCTGATTGCGACATACTCCTGTTGTCGAAAACCAACATGGGGCTGTCCTCCTCATCCTTCACGTAATTTGCTTAACATGTTATCCCAGTTATCCCATTATTATCCATATGAAACCATATAAAACCATATTAAAGCCATATAAAACCATATTTTTCAAGATGGGTAGGTCAACACCAACCAGTTGTAGATGAGGAACGGCCTAAGCATTAGCTTTTTTAGTGGTGAAAGTCGTCAGCCACAGCTGGTGTATTTACCTACAGAACTGGGTCATTTATGGGGCAAATGTTGGTGTGCATATTCCAGCACCATGGTTCGCATATGGGAGACATGGTGACATGGTGGTTTTTAAGGGCCTCTAACTGTTTGGGACTCTCTGTGAAATATACTTCAGTCTCTAGGACCATTTGTAGATCATGAAGAGAACTAGCCTCTGGTTATTTAACATAGCCATGGAAAATGGTCCATAGAAATAGATGATTGTCCCATCATGTCCCATCAAAACCTCCATTTATTTTGGGGATTTTCCATGGCTATGTTAGTCATAACCAGAGGGTAAAAAATGAGGTGTCACCTTCTTCAGGTGGACATGTCACCTTTTGGATGATATTTACTGTGGATCATTCAGAACTAGCCTCTGGTTATTTAACATAGCCATGGAAGCCATGGTCCATAGAAATAGATGATTTTCCATGGCTATATTAGTCATAACCAGAGGGTATCATATTTTTAAATTTTCCCACTGACCCAGTGATCATAAAAATATTCCCCGGCCACGTTCACTACGGATCGAAGGTTCCGTCAGCGACTCGCGGAGATCAGCAGAAGGTCGGATGGGAATGACCCAATCGCTCGTTGGTGGCGATAGCGTGAAAGTTTCCACGAAAAAATCTGGTTGGTGGTTTGGAACATGACTTTTATTTTCCAGTTCAGATATGGGATGTCATCCTTCCCAACTGACACATTTTTTTTTTAGAGGGGTAGGTCAACCACCAACCAGAAATGCAGTTTTTTTTGGCTGGGAAAAGCAATCTATGGCTACGAAAAATGAATAAACATGATAGAATGAGAACCATTGGACCTATCATTTGTTGATGGGAAATGATGATTTCAGCGACCAACAAATGGTGAGTTATTTGTGAGTAATGGGGATGTAGTGAGTAATCGGACGTGGTGAATGAATTTTTGAATTTGACCTCACGGAATTCTGGATGGTTTAGAGTATAAATCATCCCCAAAAGGTCTTGTTTCAGCTATAAAAACAGGTGAATTATTCTCAGTCCAGATTTCTACACTAATATAGTAGCCATGTAGCCATGATTACAATCTGTATATAGATTCTGGTTACAATCCAGTTTCGAATCGCAACTGGTGAGTAACAGTTATAGTTCACATCCATTTTTTAAAATGACGAAGCCTCGAAACGGGGGACAAATTTGATCGCCAGAGCTGGTAATCCACCACGTCGCGAACATCACCATGTTCAATAGGTAAGCCATCGCACTGGGCTATGGCTTCGCTATGTTAGTTTGCGAGTGGGTCAACGGACAGGATACAGATTTCACATCAAGGATGGTGATTTGCCCATCAAACTTATCAAAAATAAGGCCAGACCCACTGGTGATGGATACTCGACTGCTTTAATCGTTTGCTATAAATGTGGAGATATGGGTTTGTCTGAAAATAGGGTAATTACCTCTAAATCCATTGACTATATATATATATATATCATTTTCCCTATCAAAAGTAACGGTGCCAATTTGGGGGGTATACACCATTTTCAGACAGACCCATATGCCAACCAGGTGATGGTGAGTGGATTTTATCAAATACGGAGGTGGATGAAAGAACTCACATTTTGGTTTGAGATGAAAGCAATGACTCAGAAGGCTTTCAAGTTCCAAGTTCACCAATTTAATGATCCTTTGAACGAAAACATGAATCAGAATGATAAACCAACCGTGCTCGACTGTAAGTAGAAGCGTTTGATTATGTGATAGCTGTGGATTCAGGTTGATATATTACTAGAAATGACTATCCTGTAGAGTCAGCCTATTGATTTACGCTACTGATCCCAATCGTGGCTATCTACGGCTGTTTAGGTTTGTGTGAAAGTAGGATACTAAAAATCCACTGACGAAACATCATTTTGACTCTAAAGATATGGATAGATACATATATGGTTGTTTTGGGGACATGAGTTATGACACCATTTGCTGAGGGTTCCATGTTGAATTTCAGGCCTCAGTATCCAAGAGGACATGGAGAAACATACTTTGAAGAAATGAAGTGATCATCAGAGTTCTAGGAATTTAACTATTGAACATGGCTCATTAACAGTTGATTTACCTATTCCAAATGGTGATTTTCCATCGCCATGTTAGTGTACCAGAGGGTAAGACACACTCATTATGGTTAGTGGTTTGGAACATTTTTTATTTTTCCATATATTAATATTTTGGGAATGATAATCCCAACTGACGAACTCACATTTTTCAGAGGGGTAGGTATACCACCAAGCAGATAACATCGTTTTTTTTAGGCGGTCCAGTGACTTGTCATCTGTTGGTTCATGAAAGTAACAACATGTAACAACTAAACAGCTGAGGTATTTTTGTGGCTCCAAGTTTGAGCCATGTTCATTGTATATATCAAAACCAACATATATCTGGGTAAATTATAACGACCTCACTGTTCTCCCTCACTGGAAATCCTGGTTAGTATTGGAAATCATCCCCTTTTATGGCCTTAATTCAGGTTAGTGAAATATTATAATTTACCCAGATATATATATATAGTATATATAATGATACATGAACTTAGATGAACTTGATATATGAATATCAAGTTGATATATGAATGATGGATAATCACTATATATATATATCCCATAGGATCCATGTATGGTATATATATATATCCTAACATTGGGGGTATATTGATGGTAAATGTTACCATATATACCATACATGGATCCTATGGGTATATATCATGTCTCAGATGTTGCAGAACCCCCCGGGCTCTGCAGGCCCATCCGGAAGGTTGTGGAGGCGCGGTGATGCGAGGGGCCTTTTTTTCAGTTATGGATGGGACAATAACTCCTATAACTAACGTTATTATATACCTGAAGTATATATATATGATATATGTATGGGGATGAAACTAAGGTTATATATATAATATTATATTATATATTATATTATATATATATATTATATATTATATATATTGTATATATATTATATATACATACATGATATATATATATATATGGGGATGAGTCAAACAACTTAAGCAAAAAGAAGGGACCACTGGGTTTTTGTTAGTCCCATTTGTAAGTGTTAAGGGCCATTGCTGATGGTTATTTTTGTCATATGCATCTCAGAGTATTTGGTGGCTCATCCCACTTACACTCTGGTAGACTGTTACATAACTATGGAAAGATCCACCATTTTCAATGGGTAAATCCACTATAAATGGCCATTTTCAATAGCAAACTGTTTGTTTACCAGAGGGTAGTAGGTTATAATTGACCCCAATCATACCTGGACATTGCCCCTACTTGGCCCAGTGCCAATCTGGATGAATTACCCTCTGGTTCTGACTAACATAGCCATGGTATAGATGACCCATAGAAATAGATGGTTTACCTATTACAAATGGTGATTTTCCATGGCTATGTTAAATAGCCAGATGGTATCTTGTAGAGGAAATCTAAGGTTGACATTTGAGAATGGATAATATAATATGATGAGAACATGATGAGAATCTGAGGTTAACATTCAGCCATGATGGCAATATATGAGAAAATGTTGAGAATCATTGAGAACCCATAAAATCTCCAGGTATATCCCCATTAGTATTGATTAGTCAAATAGGCTTAAATCATCTTAAATCCCTCTGAATTAATTGTTGAATATATCTGAATGGGGGGTAAAGTGGGGGCAGAATGATATATACATATATATATATATATACACATCCACCAATATGGAATATGAGTTTGTTTGAAAGTGAGAGCGTAATATGAATATACCATCAATATGTTAACCTGCCAATTTAATGGAGATTATATAATAAGGATATTCGGGATGACTTAAAATTTGACAATTTGAATTAGATGGATTCATACAGGAAGGACCCCCCAGTGAAATGTTTGTTGATTGGTCCATTAACTTCTAACTATAGTTCCATTAATTTCCAGTATAAATCCAACAGTAGCGTTTGAAGGGTATCTACGACAGAAATTGATTGGAACATTTAAAAGAGGGCAATCCCTATAGTCACTTGTATTCACCTTGTATTCGCTAGTTATATTCGCGTGTACTTGCATTCACACCTCTTCACGATCAAAAAGTGGGTTTGTCGATAGGCTAAGACTATCCCCAACTCCCCAATTCCGATATTCCATTGGAGTTTCCATCTCAGAAAACCACGACATTTCCGAAAATGGCGCCGGAATCCAGGCAAGGGCTCGAAAGAAGAAGCGAATGGCCAAGAAACTCGAGAAGTCGCCTGGATTTCGGGATGACCAGGTGTGACCAGGTGACCAGCAACCAGTAACCAGCTGGTGAAAACCTGGGGTTTGACCGGCTGCAAGCCATGAAACCACGGTGATTTTCTTGGAGTTTTGTATGGATTTTAATGAAGGTGAATGGGATAAGTATAGATCCACTTCAACCATACTTTGGGCATCTTTGGGCTATAACTATGGTGAAATAAACCCGCATGTTAGTTGGGATATGGGCCCCCTGTAACTGTGGTTAGATGAATATCCACGAACACTTCACTGGAAGTACACTTCCAAGTCAGGTTGGTTCTGTCTTTGGAATATCTAAAACATGCTCCGATGATAGTCCCAATTGAATCCAATTTACTGTATCATATTTCTTCATAGGCATTAAAGCAATTAACACCACTAATTATCTCTGAATATAATATGTAGATTGGGCTTATTCAATAAGCTAGATTTGGGGATATTACATATATGGATATGTCTGCGTTCCAAGATTATTGCTGCTTATTGCTCGCTTGACAATAACGACCCCACTATTTTTATGTTAGGGTCATGGATTCCAGTGGATCTGGCTTAAAACACACATCAAGCACCACTCAGATGGATGTGGGTCAAAATGGAAGACCATTCATGGGACCACAGATGTGAATGTCTAGTTTAGTATTCACCATCCAATTTAATTGGGGTACGTAATTTTGACCCATACCCAGATGAACAAGGTCTTAACAGGATGGGTTGAACTTCATCAACATGGCCTAAATTCTCCTGGTTTTTTTCTGCTTTCAGAATGCTAGGCTGGCACCGCACTGGGGATGTTGAGATACGAAATGGTGTCTGGTGTCATCCGCATTCCACATATGAAGTACTTCCAAAAAGGGACCCCAAGATTTTTAGCCCAAAATGAAGAGGTCCAAGACTTGAAATGGCTTTGCGTTTGGGAGGTATCTTTATGTACAGGATAACAAAAACAGACCGGCAAACGCGCTTGCAAATTGACCAGTCCGTTTTTTAACATCTGGGAAGCAGTTGCAAGTATGGGTCATTCTTACCTAAATGTTCCTCGCAAATCATTCTAGACATACAGAGTATAATCAAGATAATTCAGAACCTCTGCGATTTTTGCATGAGGTGGTGACTTACCCTTTGGTAAACAAACATAACTATGGAAAATCACCATTTTTACTGGGTAAATCCACTATACATGGCAATTTTCAATAGCTTTTTGTATGTTTACCAGGCCGGGTACATTGGATATTTACAGATGACATCGCCATTTTTGGTGCCGGGTTACTTCGGAATTCTTCGGATCCGGGTGGATTCTCCGGAGTCTGACTATAGACTTACTAGAAAAAGACCATATCTCCAGTTTCGGATTATACAAAAAAGTGACTATATCTCTATAGTTTCATTAGTTTCCACCTTAAGGCCCAGATCTTGTTGCATTCATCTTTTCCATGGAACGCGCCAACGCGCCTTCGCCCAGGTTGCGGTCGACTGCTATGCTGATCACTCAGTTTCGGAGCGGAATCGGAATCCGGAATCGATGGCGTGATCAGGGTCCACATTAGCCTCTGGTTATGCCAAAATGATGGGTAAATGATGGGTAAATCATGGGTAAATCATGGTAAACTACTGTAATTACTGAAAAATAGCCTCTGGTTATGTCAAAATAGCTATTGAACATGGTGATTTAGTTCGTGGATTTAGCCAGCTAGAAAATTAGGTGGATCTTTCCAGTTCGTTATGTAAACGTTTACCAGAGGGTAGATATTACGTCATATAGATCTACAAGGTGGTTGTAAAATGTTGTACATGGCTTGTAATCCCATGAAAACTAGTTCGATATATCACCTATAATTAAACCATATCACCTATAAACCATAATAGTGAAATTGGAGTTATGTGCACCAACTTAGCTAACTGTGGGGCCACCACCCTGTATAGAACATGTGAATTACGATCAGTTGGGATATTTCATTCCAGGTCTGAGGTCAAAGTGTTGGGGGAAGCTGTCTGGGTCAACCAGAAAAATGTGACGGGGTAGTTACTGGTAGTTTTTGTCCCGGGGTGTCTTTGTCCTGTTTGGATCGGTTTGCGGAGTTTTTTTTAAACCATGTTTTTCTACATCACTTTCTTAAATTTGTATCTGTTGGAGATTCTATTCTGAATAATCAATAGTTGGGCGACGTTCAACTAGAACATTTCCGATTTCGATATAGGCCCTTTTGAAATTCCTGGGTCGATGGGCCCCAAAGGATAGCGTAGTTGATGTAGAACTTGTATATACCCTCTGGTAAACTAACATAGCTATTGAAAATGGCCATTTATAGTGGATTTACCCATCAAAAATGGCGATTTTCCATAGCTATGTTAGTTTACCAAAGGGTAGCATGATATAGCTGGGGTTTATGCTTGCTGGATCATCCCAGGGATCGTGTTAGTTATGGTTAGTTCACCCAACAGTTTTGTCAGTGGATGATCACCCTACTCATCCCACTGAAAAAACTAGGGTGAACTAAACCTACTAAGTGGGATGATCCACCAAGTAATGGTTTATGGGTGATATATATATATAGTTAGTGGATCTATATCTATATATAGTTAGTAATGGTTTTGTTAACCAACCCCCATAACATCCCAGTCCACCGATTATCGCCACGATGGCACTGAGGTCGCTCACTGAAACCAGCGACATGAGCGAGCATGCCAAGGTTGCCAGTTGAGATGGTGGTACCCTGTTGCACCAGTGGAATGCCCTCTGCATCGTTCTAAAAACATCAAAGCTTTGCATTTTTTTGCGCCATACACAGATGGCAGTGTGTCAAAACCTTGTACCCCTGTAGTTCACATCAAAATAGCTGGGATTTATGGATGTTCATTCCCCTAAAAATGGTATTAATTAATAGGTATTGATCCATACCCAGATGTGCAGGATATTTTCAGTTTGGCCACTTTGGAAACTCCGTGAAACGTGACGCGCCATTGTTCCCCACCTGCCAGGTGAGGGTTGTTAGATTTTATGTCAGTTGCCTCCTCCTCCTGCCTCGTCCTCCTCTCCTCCTCCTCCTCTCCTCCTCGTCCTCCTCGTCCTCCTCATCCTCCTCCTGCTCCACTGCGATCCATGTCAGTGTGCCCTGCCGGACCTCAACCACGACCATCCACGTCAGTGTGCCCTGCCGGACCTCAACCACGACCATCCACGCCCAGTGTTCCCTGCCG